>Ga0334722_10001349_pt1 | contig 31119 bp, 33 predicted proteins | sample C3_bottom_MG_FD_207210 | JGI IMG/M metagenome (GOLD analysis project Ga0334722, IMG submission 207210) | Sediment microbial communities from Yellowstone Lake, YNP, Wyoming, USA - C3_bottom | ecosystem: Environmental > Aquatic > Freshwater > Lake > Sediment | place: USA: Wyoming | collected... | reverse complement strand
CTTTTCATCCGTACCAAATCCACGGTTGGCGCGCGGAGCGCGCAACGACCGTTCTTGGCATAGATCGGCAGTCTAGGCGCCATAGGCGAAACGACGCGCTGGCTCCCGCTCTGCAGCCAGCCTGAGCGACGATCTGACCTAAAATCCGAGGCTTCCGAGCAAATCATCCACCTGGTCTTGACTGGTGACGACGTCGCCGCTGGTGGCCGCGTTGACTACCGGGCCGTTGAGCAGGCCGGTATCGATTTCGCTGCGCTTGTCGGCAGGGGCCATATCCACCAGCAGATGCACCAGTTGCTGCTCCATGTCCTGCGCCAGCTCGGTGATCTTCTTGATCACCTGACCGGTCAAATCCTGAAAATCCTGCGCCATCATGATTTCGAGCAGATGCCCGTTGGTGACGCGGGTCTGTTTGGGTACTTCGTCCAGGAATGCTCGCGTAGCGTCGACCAGCGTCTTGAACTCGTCCACGCTCATTTGCTTGTCGAACAATTTCTTCCATTCGCCGGACAGGTGCTCCGAATCTCTTTCCAGTTTTTCCTGGAGCGGCTGCGCCGCATCGATCGCATTCAAGGCGCGCGTCGCCGCCTGTTCGGTCATCGTCACCACGTACGCCAGGCGATCGCGCGCGCTCGGCATCTCGGCAGCGGTCTTTTCGAGAAGGCGATCGTAACCGAGCTCGCGCAGCGCATCGTGCAGCGTTCGCGTCAGATGGCCGATGCGGCTCATCACGTCGCCGCCCGCCTTGTCGTCCTGCGCACCTTCCTTCTTCGGTGCTACCGCGAGTTCGCGCGCCTGGTTGTCCTGGATGATGCTGTCGAACAGGGCTTCCAGATCTTCGGAATCTGCAGCTACTGTAGTCGCGCTCACGCTTTTGTCCCTCCTTCCATTACCCTGAATATCTTGTTCAGCTTTTCATCGAGAGTAGCCGCGGTAAAAGGCTTGACCACATAGCCGCTGGCGCCGGCCTGAGCCGCGGCGATGATGTTTTCCTTCTTCGCTTCGGCTGTCACCATCAGTACCGGAATGTGTTTCAAAGCGGCATCCGCGCGTATCGATCGCAATAGATCGATGCCCGTCATATTCGGCATGTTCCAATCGGAAATGACGAACTGGAATCCCCCGTTGTGCAAGCTATTGAGAGCCTGGACGCCGTCTTCGGCTTCCTCGACGTTGCTGTAGCCGAGTTCCTTCAGCAGATTGCGTATGATTCGGCGCATCGTCGAAAAATCGTCCACCACCAGAAATTTTGTATTGGGGTCTGCCATATGGGTTCTTTCCTGTCAGCGATCCAAGGGCCTCGTTTGCGCTGCCGTTGCCGCGCTCTGCAAACACCGGCGACGCCGTCTATCCGCGCAGTTTGTGCTTCGGCTCGCCTGATTCGGGGGCAGCCGGATTCCCGGTTCCGTATTCGATATCGTCATAAATCGCACATTCTTGAGTCCGCACTCCGCAGCCAAGATCGTTCAGCCTTCGGGGCCGGGCAGTCCTTGTTGTTTCTCCAGGTGATACCAGATGCGGCCACTGTCCGCCTGCAGCGCCACGCGCTGGATTCTTTCCATGACTTCTTGTTCCGGAAGGTTAAGAAATTTCTGGATTGCCGCATAGTCGTCGGGCAGTGCCGGATTGTCCCATCCATGCGCCGAATGCCGCGCAAGGTTCACCGCGAGCACCACGTTCATCGGCCTCGAGTGCGTAGCATGGGTATCGTCCATGAGCGATTGCAGCATTGCCGCCAGTTTCCATTCGATCATCAGCGCGTTTTGCAGGTCCAGCGACCGGAAGCCGAGCACGGTCTGCTGTGCATCCCGCGTGCGCAAAGCCGGGTCCGCACGCAGCATGTTGAGGATCTGCAGCGCCAGCTCCGGCGCAAAGCACCAAAGCAACATCTCCGCCAGGTCGTGCAGCAGCGCCGCGATCGCCACTTCGTCCGCCTTGATGTCGTGGCGCACCGCGGCCCAATCGTGTGCGTATAAAGCGGCACAGTGGGCGCGGCTCAATACGTCCATCAATCCGGCGAGCGCGTGCGGGTATTCTTCGAGGTGTTCCTCGACCGATGGCAACTTGGCAAAACGCTCGAAGAATGGCGTTACGCCGAGCATCATCAAGGCATGCTCGACGGTGGTGATGTCCGTTACCTGAGTCGGCCTGCGGTGCGCTTGCAAGTAAAGCAGAACCCGCAGCGTGAACAGCGGGTCGTGCAACAGCACGCGCGAAATATCGCGCGCGGTGAGCCGGTCCTCGTCTTGGCGCAGGCGCGCTAATTCTTCGATCGTGCGCTGCAGCACCGGGATTTCGGCAGTGCTGAGCAGATACGCCCAGGTGGCGACGTTGCGTGGCGCCTCGGTAAAGATCATGGTCGTCGCCTCACATCCGCCAGACCAGTAGCCGCGCTGCGCCGTCGGCGCCGGTGGCAAGCGTAAATGCCGGTTGCACCTGCGGCACGGCGAAACCGTTGCTGACCAGCACGCTCCCGGGTCGCATTTCACGCGACGCCTTTTGCCACAAGCCAGGCATCGCCGCAGGCGACAAATAAGCGTAGATCACGTCGTACCTGCCAAAATCCAGGTTCCAATAATCTTCCCAGCGGACACTGCAATTGCGACCGATCAGGGCCGCGCGCAGGCGGCACAACAAAAATGGTACCGGCGCCAGTTCAACGCCGTAGAACCAGCCCAAGGGCCGGGCGCGCGCCGCATGGGCGAGCACGCCACCCAGGCCGCAGCCGAGGTCGAGAAAGGCAAAACTGCGATCCCGGGGCAATAGTTCCGCCACCGCTCGCGCCGCCCCCGGGCTCGACAGGAACAAGGGCACGCGGTTGCCGCAAACGCCCCAGTACACCGATCCAAGCAGGCAGAACAAAACGAGCGCGTACTGAGGCGGCAATTCGAATGCCAGCGCCAAGACCAATCCCGGAACGAACAAGCCGTGGATGGGAATCCACCATACTTCCATGCGCAAGCCATAGCCGAGCGCGGCGGCTACCACGCCTTGCAGCAACGCCCAGTCCATAGGATGAAGGTTACGCGCGGCGTCACCCGGAATTACTGCCATCATCAGCATTACGATCAGCGTGGCGCCTCCCTGCGCGGCGGCCGCGGGCAGCAGCGGCACGCGTTCCGCATAGTTGCTGCGCGCAGCGGAGATGGATTGCAGCATCGTCTCAAGGCTTGGCAGCGGCTGCACCAGTTTGCTCACCGGTCACCTCCTGTTTGGTCTCGGGCTGTTTGGTCTCGGGCTCTTTCGCGTCGGTCTCTATGGTGCCGCCGTCCTTGCTCACCGCCTCCTCGGTTCTTTTGTTCATGACGAGAATGCTGATGCGCCGGTTGATCGGATTGAGCGGGGCGGCGGCGTCGAACAAGACGGCGGAGGACAATCCGACCACGCGCCGAAAACGGTCTTCGACCAGGCCGCCAGCGATGAGCTCGCGCCGCGCGGCGTTGGCCCTGTCGGCCGACAACTCCCAGTTGCTGTACCCTTTTTCGCCGCCGACATACGGCTTTGCATCCGTGTGTCCGGAAACGCTGATGGCATTCGGAACGTCATTCAGCGCCTTGCCGATTTCGCGCATGATGTCGCGGCTGTAGGACTGCAATTGCGCGCTGCCGCTGGCGAACATCGGCCGGTTGAATTCGTCCATGACCTGGATGCGCAAGCCCTCGGAAGTCATTTCGAGGAGCAACTGATTGCGATACGGCTTCAGTGCCGGCGAGTTTTCGATTGCCTGCTCGATGCGCTCCTTGAGTTCGGCGAGTTTGCGCTTCTCCTGGCGTGCCTGTTCGGCCTCGGCCGCCTTGAGATTGATGACGCGCTTCTCGGTAGGGATTTCTCCCTGTTTTACTTGACCCTCGGTGCGGGTGAGATCCTGCCCTCCGCCCTTGATGACGCTCGAGCTGTCGCCGCTGCCGCTGCCCCCCATCAATGCCACCTTGAGCGGGGTCTGGAAATAGTCCGCGATGCCCTGCAAGTCCCCCTTGGCAGTCGAACCGAGCAGCCACATCAACAGGAAGAACGCCATCATCGCCGTGACGAAATCGGCATAGGCGATTTTCCAGGCGCCGCCATGCGCGCCGCCAAGGTTCTTCTTGATGCGCTTTACGATGATCGGTCGCTGTGCTTCGTCGCTCATGGGTTCCAGTCCTGCGCCGGCCTATGTTCTCAATGCGCCTTGCGCGCCTTCATCTCCGCCTCGAGTTCGGCGAAGCTCGGCCGCTCGGTCGAAAACAGCACCTTGCGCCCGAATTCGACCGCCACCTGCGGCGCATAGCCGTTGAGGCTGGCGAGCAGCGTGACTTTGATGCACTGGTACATCTTGGTCGCTTCCGCCAGCTTGTGCTCGAGCAGCGTCGCGAGCGGCCCGACAAACCCATAGGAAAGCAGTATGCCGAGGAAGGTACCAACCAGCGCATTGGCGATCAGTTTGCCGAGTTCCGCCGGCGGTATGCCCACCGATGCCATCGTATGCACCACCCCCATCACCGCGGCGACGATGCCGAAGGCAGGCATGGCATCGGCCACTTTGGCGAGCGCGTGGGCCGGGATTTCCCCCTCCTGGTGATGGGTTTCGATCTCGTTGTCCATCAGATTCTCGATTTCGAACGCATTGAGGTTGCCGCCGACCATCAACCGCAGGTAGTCGGTGAGAAATTCGACCACGTGATGATCGCTGGTCACTTTCGGATACTTGCCGAAGATCGGGCTCTTGTCGGGTTCGTCGACATCGTTCTCGATCGACATCAGGCCCTCTTTGCGCACTTTGGCGAGAATGTCGAAGAGCAAGGCGAGCGTTTCCAGGTACAGCGCCTTGTCGTAGCGCGAGCCATGCAGCAAGGTCGGCAAGGCCTTCAGCGTCGCCTTGATCACCTTGGATGGATTGGCAACCAGGAATGCGCCCACGGCAGAGCCGCCTATCATCAGCAACTCCACCGGCTGCAGCAATGCCGCCAAGTGACCGCCCGCGATGACGAAGCCGCCGAAGACCGCTCCGATGACTGCCAGATAACCGACGATGACCAGCACAAGAGTCTCCCTACGTCCGTACGAACCGTGCCAGATTGATCATGTCACCGGAGCGGAACTGGAGCGCATTGAGGAGAAAAGATATCAGTTGCGACGTAGCAGCGAAGCCGGAAACAGCGGTGCAATTACCCTGCTATTGCGACTACCGGCTGGTTGGGATGCACCCACCGTGCATCCCCGTTCGCCGGCTCAGGCGGCGGCCAGCGCGGCTTGCGTCGATTCTGAGGCGTGCTTCTTGGTTTTGCCGGCGCGCGACGGAGGCCGGCACAGGCCGCAGACATAATTGCCGTTCAATTCGAGGCGATGCACGATGAAATGACCGCCGCAGCGCTTGCAGGGCACGGTGTCCAGCAGCGAACCGAGAAAACGCACCAGCGTCCATGCCCGCGTCAGGGTCAGTATCGGCTCCAGACTATTTGCGTGCACATGCTCCAGATACAGGCGGTAAGCCTTGATCAGGGCCTCGATGCCGCGCAGTTCGGTGTGTGCGATCAGGTAATGGTAGATATCGACAAACAGCGAGGAATGAATGTTCGGCTGCCAGCTCAGGAACCAATCGGCTGAAAACGGGAGCATGCCTTTGGATGGGGATTCCCCCTTGACTTCCTTGTACAGCTTGAGCAGGCGCTCCCGGCTCAAACCGGTCTCCGACTCCAGCACTTGCAGTCTGGCGCCAAGCTTGATGAGTTCGATCGCAAGCTGGATCTGCCTGCCTTCGGATACCACGCTTTTGTTCTTCATACGCCCTCCGGCGGAGGATCTCAAACCAGCTCTTCGACGGGCTGTTGCGCGAGCAGGATGGCCGCATGCGATTGCGGCATTGCATGATCCTTGCCGTGCGTAGTCAGCAGACCCAGGATGAGCTTGTCATCAAAACGCAGGCGGCACAGCAGCACGTTGGAGCCGGCCATTTTCAGCACCTGCGCAGGCGTGAGGTCGGACAGTATTTCCGCCAGCTCCTGGCTCACACCGAGGCGATAGACTGCCGCAGACTTGTCTTCCCGGATCATTTGCTGGGCGAGCATAAGGTAGGTCAGGTTGAGATCCCGGATCTCGCCCATCATGTCGGACATGTTCATATTCCTGTTCTCCGCTGATTGTTGCCGTACACGCGCCCGTTAGCTCAGGCTCGCCGCCATTGTCAGCGCGACACCCATTCGGGTAAATAGGAGTTTGTCCGATTATTCGCTGCTCGCATTGCGAATAATCTTGTAGGAATTTGTCCTACACGAAGCCTTGACAGGCCGTGAAAAAATGCGTCCAGCGGCCACAGTTTGCGTGTAGCACCGCACTCTCTCGGAGGTGAGCGCTATTCGCCAGCCTCTGATTTGGTGGATCTCAAAGGAGGCATCCGCCTTCTCCAACGCCCTCTCAGCCGGAGGCTATGCGCAGCGGCGACGCGATCAAACGCGCGCGCGTATCCAGCAGCGCGCTCAAGTCTTCCACCGTGCGTGGCGCACTGAACAGAAATCCCTGCACGCGCTCGCAGCGCTGAGCGCGGAAGAAATTGAGTTGTTCCATCGTTTCCACGCCCTCTGCGACCATCACCAGGCGCAAGCTGCGGGCAAGCGCGGTAATCGCCTGCACGATTGCGGTGCTCTCCTCATCGCGCATGACGTCGCAGGAGAAGGACTTGTCGATCTTGAGAATATCGATGGGAAAGCGTTTGAGATAACTGAGCGAAGAATAGCCGGTGCCGAAATCGTCAATCGATATCCTGACCTGCATTTCCTTGAGCGCACGCAATGTCTTGATCGTCGCCTCGGCATCCTGCATCAGCACCGATTCGGTGATCTCGAGTTCGACGCAGCGTGGGTCTATCCCAGTATCCGCAAGTACTTCCGCGACGATTTGGACCAGGCCGGGCTGCCAGAACTGCACCGGGGAAACGTTGACTGCCATCGTCAATCCGCTGTAACCGGCGTCGTGCCAAGCCTTGCCCTGGCGACAGGCGCGTCGCAGCACCCATTTGCCAATCTCGATGATCAATCCCGACTCGTTGGCGAGCGGAATGAATTCATCTGGCTGCAGCAGACCGCGCTCCGGGTGTTGCCAGCGCACCAGCGCTTCCACCCCGGTCATCAGGCCGCTGACGGCATCCACGTTGGGCTGGTATTCGAGTATCAACTCGTCGTTTTCGATCGCCCGGCGCAACGCCCCCTCCAGCGCGATCTGCCCGACCGCGGCGGCGCACATGTCGTTCGCGTAGAACTGATAGTTGTTGCCGCCCAGGCCCTTGGCGCGAAACATTGCGGTTTCGGCTTTGATCAGCAATTCGGTCATGTCCGTGCCGTCGCGCGGTGACAGCGCCATGCCGATGCTTACGGTGACATATAACTCGAGCGCGCCCTCGGTAAAAGGCCTGGCCAAGGCCGCGCGGACATTTTCGGCAGCTTGGCGCACCTTGTCCGCATGCTCCATATCGCCGAGAAACACGGCAAACTCGTCGCTGCCCACCCGCGCCACCATCCCTTCCGCCGCTACGCTCTCCTGCAAGCGCTGCCCGATGCGACGGATCAGCGCATCGCCAATCTTGTATCCGAAGCAGTTGTTGATGCGCAGGAAGCGGTCTATATCCAGCACGTACACTGCGGCGGCCTTCCCATCCGAGCGCAGCAGCGCCTGGCTAATGTGGTTGCAGAACAGGTTTCGGTTGGGCAGCCCAGTCAGGCTGTCGTAGAAAGCAAGCTGATGCACGTGATGATCTGCTTCTTGCTTCTCGCGCCGGGTCGCCGCGCCCTGAAGTTCACGCTCGATCGCCGGCAACAGTCGCGCAAAATTGCCCTTGGGAATCGAGTCCTGCGCTCCGCTGCACATGGCGGCCACGGCCACATGCTCGCTGACCGCTCCCGAATAGATGATGAAAGGGATGTCCTTGCCGCTCTCCTTCAGTAAATTGAGCGCCTCGAGGGAACTGAAGCGCGGCAGAATATGATCGGAGATGACGATATCCCAATCGGCATCGGCGAGCGCAGCGCGCATGTCATCGGCGCATTCCACTCGCAAGTAGCTGATGTCGCGATTGGCGCCGACCAATTCCGAATACAACAGACACGCGTCGTCGTCGGAATCCTCAACCATCAGCAACCGCATGCCACACTCCACTGGATCAGCTTGCCGCGTTTCCCTGTCTCGCCGGGTGAATGCATTTGCCCAGTCTTCGAATTGTTGAACATTCCTGGCGGCGTATCTCAGATACCTTGGCGCAGCCGGACCGTAGCGTCCTCCCCCGCCGCATGCTCGATACACGCTTTCGATCTTTTGCGGAATTCAGGACTACCCGGAGCTTATCGGCAGCGCGATCGAAAGCTTGAGCGCGGCAGCCTTCGCTAGCGTCCGTGCCGCGCATGCTGAGGCTCTACGAGGATGCTTTCCCCGTGCAGAAGTACTAGTAAATTAGTATTATAATCAATAAATTATAATACTGTTTTCACCTAATTTCGCAGTATCGGATTGGTTGCGCGGCAGGTCGCTGCTGCGCGCATCAGTCGGCCGTGGCGCGATACCCGGCGGTGACGTGCTTCGGCGCGATATTGCTTATGCGCCAAGCGCTTGCGTGAATTTCATACTCGAATAGTAACGGTGTGGCGTTGGCGATGTGCTGTTCCTGCAATTCGGCACCGAGACTGAACACCAGCACATAAAGCGAGCCGCCGTGCGCAACCAGCAGGGTGGACGCGTCGCTGTCCAAGGCGTCCTGAAACCCTGCCTGCGTGCGCGCGACGAACTCGTGCAGCGGCTCCCCGTTGGGCGGTTCCTTGCGCCAATCGAGGTCTATCGACGATGTGCCAATCAGATCGCCGAACCATCTTTCGCGCAGGCGCGGTTCAGGCGTGACCGCTGCGCCCACCATTTGCGCCGCGGCCTCGGCGGTCTGCCACGCCCGGCGCATGTCGCTCGCGAGAATGCGTTCGACCGGATGGGCGCGCAAATACTCGGCGGCGCGCCTGGCTTGCGCCTGTCCGATGGCATTTAGGGCAATGTCGGCAGGCTGATACACCCGCCTCGCGTTGCCCTCGGTTTCACCATGCCGCAGAAAAATGAAACGTCGAGCGCGTGGCTTGAGTGGCCGCTTGGTCGCAAGCCGCCGGACTTCGTCCAGGCCGTGCTTGATCAATCTCGATTGCCAGACCTGCGCTGCGTCTTCTGTTGCCATGATGCCGCCTGCGTCAAACCGGCGCGTCGGTACGCTTACCCCGCCGCCGGCCCGCCGCCCTATTCCTTTTCTTTGGTGACGACCACGCTATTGACGAAAGTGACGGCGGGGAACGTGCGCTTCAGGGTTTTGCTCTCAAAGTTCGTCATCACCATGCCGTCGTCGAACCGGATCACATCGCCTTTTTTTGCCGCCACCTTGGGCCCTGCGAGCCAGATCGTCTTCTTGTTCTGCGTCACCTCAAGGTAGGTATACCCAGCGGCATCGATCGTGCTCAGCACCTTGGCTTTCTGAGGCAGCTGGGCTTCGGGCGCCCCCTTGCCGTCCTTCGCCGCGCCCATCGGGGGATGGCCAGCCGGGAGCGACTGGGCGAAGACTGAAGCGGAAACAAGAGTCAGAGCTAGCAGGAGCGGGATGGATTTCATCTTGTGCCTTCTTTCTTCATCAAGTTGGGTGTACGTCATTATACGTGGCTTGATCCCTCCCCGCCGGCGTACCGCACTTATTTCCCTCCTGCACGCTCGCACGCGTAGCTGCGCATTGTGTCGCGGGAAAAATCTTTCCTGCGGCGCCGGCGCCGTTCCGTCTACTCCCGGATCAGCATGACCGGGCAGCGAGCCAAATGTACGGTCTTGGTGGCAACCGAACCGAGCAGCATGCCCGACATCGCGCCCATACCATGGGTTCCCATGACTATCAGGCCGCATTTCAGCTTCTTCGCCTCCGCTGCCAGTGTCTCCGCGATAGGCCCGACCAGGATATGCAAGTCGCAAGCCAGTTTGGCTCGATCAATGAGCCTTTTCGCCCCACGCAGGGCATCCTCGCCCTCCTCCCGATAGTAGCGCTGCAGCGCCTCGTGCCCAACTGGTTTGATCAGGCCACCAAGTGTCGGAACCGGCAGGTGCACATAGGCCAGGTGCAACTCGGGGGGCAGCTTGCAGGCGCCGGCATATTCGATCGCCGCCTTGGCGACCTTGGTGGAACGCGAAGATCCGTCTACTGCGATTAGGATTCTGGTCACGCTTTTCTCCTTGCTAATGTCGGTTATTCAGGATCGCCCTCGATGTTCAGCGCATGTGAAATGCCATGTTCGCGCTACGCCACTATCCCCGCTTCGCGTATTTTAGATGAAGGGATGAACAAGACTTTTGTCAGGTGATGCACAGCAAACCATGCCGGATATGCTCTCCCATGTTGGAAGCTCTTACCAAACCGACGATGCCAAACCCGGCCACCAGCGCCCCGGCTGCCATGCGGACGCGCCGATCCGACGTGATATCACGCAGGCGCTTGAACACCATGCCGGCCAGTAGCAGGTTGGGCAGCGTCCCGAGGCCGAAAGCCAGCATCACCGCGGCACCGCTGGCTGCACCGCCGCTCAACAAGGCGCTGGCGAGCAGGCTATACACCAGGCCGCAGGGCAACCATCCCCATAGCACCCCCAGCGCAAACGCCTTGCCGGCAGTATCGGCCGGCAGAATTTTAGCGCTATAGGGCTGAATCCGCCGCCACCACCAGGCGCCCAGAGTTTCCAGCCGGAGCAGCAAACCACCGAAGCCTGCAAGATACAGGCCCAGAATGATCAATACTAGATTGGCGAGCACATAGAGCAGCAGCTGCACCGGCAATACCTGGTCGAAAAACAGCCCCAGGCCGCCGATCATGCCCATGATGGCGCCGGCGACGGCATAGCTGGCGATCCGCCCTGCGTTATAGGTCAGATGCAGGGTCCATGCACGGCGCCGACCGGGCATCTGCACTGTCAGCGCGCCGACGATACCGCCGCACATGCCGACGCAATGGACGCCGCCCAGAAGCCCGATCATGAAGGCGGCCGCGAACTGGGCCTCCACGGGGCCCTCTACGAACCCGTAGCAAAAGGCATTTTGTTACGGTCCGATTTGGGGGAGCACGAGGGGAGGCGCCCCGAAGGTCTCGATCCCCCTCGAGGGGGAAGTCCCCCACCTCTTCGGATGGTCCCGACCTTCGGTCTCCCACCTCGGGGGATATCCCCTCGTTTTGTTACACACTCTAAATGACCTTGGAATAGCTCGCGCGTCGGCTTGCCTGGCGCAGGTACTTGTCGAACACCATGCAGAGGATGCGCACCAGCAACCGCCCCCTGGGTGTAACCACGATCCAATCGCCGTCTATTTCTACTAGGCCGTCCTTGGCGTAGTCGCGCAACTCCGCCAATTCTGCGGAAAAATAACTCTTGAAGTCAATCAGGTGCGCAATGCCTATGGCTTCCATCGACAATTCGAAGTGGCACGACAGGGCTTGAATGACCGCGCGCCGCACCAGATCGTCGGCGGTGACTTCGATGCCCCGCATCACCGGCAACAGATCGTTGTCGAGCCGGTCGTAATACTCTTCCAGGGTACGCACGTTCTGGCAGTAGGTCGGACCGATTTTTCCGATCGCCGACACGCCCAAGCCGATGAGATCGCAGTCGCCGTAGGTCGAATAGCCCTGAAAATTGCGATACAGCCGGCCCTGGCGCTGCGCCACCGCAAGGTCATCGTCCGGTTTGGAAAAATGGTCCATGCCGATGTAGACATAGCCTGCATCGAGCAGCGTCTCGATCGCACTCATCATGAGCTGCAGCTTCACCTCGGGCTGCGGCATATCGGCATCGAGTATGCGCCGTTGCGGCTTGAACACGGCGGGCAAATGGGCATAGTTATAGAGCGCGATCCGGTCCGGCGAGCATTCGATTACCTGCGCCAGCGTGTCGCTGAAACCCGGCAGCGTCTGTTTGGGCAGGCCGTAGATCAAATCGATATTGACCGACTTGAAGCCGTGCTTGCGCGCCGCGTCGATCACCCCGATGGTCTCTTCGACGCTCTGGACGCGATTGATCGCGCGCTGGACGTCGGGATTGAAATCCTGCACGCCGACGCTGATGCGGTTCATGCCCAGTTCGCCGAGCAGCGCGACCTTCCTTTCGCCGACTTTGCGCGGATCCACCTCGATCGAGTACTCGCCGTGCGGGTCGAGGTCGAATCCCTCGCGTACCATCTGCATCAGTTCGGTAAGCTCGGCTTCGCTGAGAAAGGTCGGCGTCCCGCCGCCCCAGTGCATCTGCGTCACGCGCCGTCTCCCGCCCAGTTCCGCGCTTTGCATGTGGATCTCGCGTCCCAAGTATTTCAAGTACTTAGCAGAACGGCCGTGATCCCTGGTCACAATCTTATTACAACCGCAGTAGTAGCAAATGGTGTCGCAAAAAGGCAAGTGGACGTATAATGCCAAAGAACGTGTAATACCGCCTACATTGCGCTTCGCCAGCCAACTGCGATAAGCAGCCTCGCCAAAGGCTTCGACGAAACGGTCTGCGGTCGGGTAAGAGGTATAGCGCGGACCGCTGATGTTGAATTTTCTCAGCAGGCCAGCGTCAACCTGCAGGTTGTTTTGGGAAGGATTCATGCGCAAGGCTGTTACTTTCATCGGTCAAGTCTGCCTAATTCCAAAATGGGAATGTTGATGTGGATCAAACCAGTCCTCGCTTGCCTGCACGCGATATGAGCGCCCCGAAGCTCGCACGGGTCATCGATATTCATGCTCTGAAGAATGCCTGCTCCAACTGTAGCTTGCGCGAGATGTGCCTGCCGACAGGCCTCAACACCGACGAGATCGAGAAACTGGACCAGATGGTCTATACGCGCAAACGGGTGAAGCGCGGCGACAGCGTATACCGTTCGGAGGAGAAGTTTGGCTCGCTGTACGCCGTGCGCAGCGGCTTTTTCAAGACCACCCTGGTCATGGAAGACGGGCGTGACCAGGTTACGGGATTTCACATGGCGGGCGACATGCTGGGCATGGACGGCATCGGCTCTGACCAGCATTCCTGCAACGCGGTCGCTCTGGAAGACAGCGAAGTGTGCGTCATCCCCTACGGCCGCCTGGAGGAACTGTCGCGAGAGATCTACGTGCTGCAGCAGCACTTCCACAAGGTCATGAGCCGAGAAATCGTGCGCGAACACGGCGTCATGCTGTTGCTGGGGAGCATGCGCGCGGAGGAACGGCTGGCCGCATTTCTGCTCAACCTGTCTCAACGCTTCACTTCACGCGGCTATTCGCCGTCGGAATTCAATCTGCGCATGACCCGCGAGGAGATCGGCAGCTACCTGGGATTGAAGCTGGAAACGGTCAGCCGCACCTTTTCCAAGTTTCAGGAAGACGGTTTTATCGGGGTGCAGCAGAAAAACATCCGCATTCTCGACAACGAGGGTCTAAAGAGCGTGCTCGGCCGGGATCCCGCCTAGTATCGTCAAGAGCAAGCCGGCGCGGCTTGGGCGCTCGCTCCCGAGGCCAGACACCGGAACGAATGCGCGAGTTTTGCTAGCGATACACCAGTACCGGAATTTTGCTGTGCGTCAGCACCTTGTTCGTTTCGCTCCCCAACAACAGGCCGGACAGACCGCTACGGCCGTGCGACGCCATGAATATCAGGTCGCACCGTGATTTCTTGGCTGCGCCGATGATCCCGGCGTACGGGGTTTCCGCCTTCACCACCGATCCGCTGTAAGCCAGCCCGGCGGCGCCGGCTGCAGCCTCGATCTGCTGCAGGTACTTTTCTCCGGCTTCGCGTGCGTGGCGTTCGAATTCCGCCGGCGTAGGCATATCGGGCGGGATGTAGTCGCCAAAATAATATGGCTGAAACGGCTCGACGACATAGCAGCCGGTAACGCGGGCATCGATGCTCTTGGCGAATGCCACGCCCGACTTGATCGCCTTCAGCGACAATTTCGAACCGTCTGTGGGTATCAGTACGTTCTTGAACACAATAGCTCCTTCGAAAAAGCGGTCGGCAACACCCGCATGAATTTCAGCGCTTGGGGCAACCGTCGGGCCGCCCCGATTCCGGCAACGGACAGCGGTTGATCTCCGACGAAGAACGCCGCAGCAGACAGGTTAGCGCGCTCGAGGCCGCGGCGAACGCCCAGAACAGGAAAAAGCCTATGGAATAGACTGCCCTGCGGTCCAGGGACACGGGCTCGCCGAATATGCGCATGTCCTGCGGATCGAACAAGCTGAACATGAGCCCATCGGCGACTCCGGCCACCAAAAACGCTGGCCAAAGGATCCACATCAGCTGCATTTTCATAGTTTGTCCTCCTTCGGCTTAGCTGCCGCCACCGCTGCCGCTGCGCGACTCCCGAGCACCAGCACGCCCGCCGCAGGCACAGTCCAGTCGCCCGCCAGCCGCCAGTCGCGATGTTCCAACGCGACATGCCAGCGCCCGGGCGGCAATGCGTGCAGCTGACCCTGATACACGCCAGGTTCAACTTCGGCCAAGGTCAGGCTCTGGTCCATGCCGGAACGAGTCGGGTGCGTGAGGCGCAAGCTCAATGTGCCGCGCGTAGCGGCGTTTGCGAGAATCACGATGACGCGGCCGTCGCTGACTCGAAGTTCCGCCTGCACCCCGAGACGCACCGCCGCCTCGCTGCGGCCAAGCGTCTTATTGATCGCCAGCCCCTGCTTGTAATAGTCGTCGACCACCAGACCGTCGTCGCTGCGTACCGCGAGCCAGGCGGTCACCAAGCCGGCGACGACGACGACGGCCGGACCGGCCATCAGGATCCACGGCCACGGCTCGCGGTACCACGGTTGCGTTCGCGCGCTTGCTCCACTCATTGGGTCTCATCTCACCAGAAAAACAGAACGCTCGCGCGCAACGATGGACGCATCGTCCAGCGCCAAGACTTCAAATTCGATCTTATGCGAACCGGAATGCAGCTGCCCGACCTCGATGCGCAGGCGCACGGGCACCATGCGCGTGGTCGCGCCGGCTATCTCGACCGTCTCGTCCTCGGCCACGTGCAAAGACTGCACCCCGCGTGCGCGGATGATGAAACGATGCGGCGCCTCCTGCGTGTTCATGATCTGCAGCCGGTAGATGTTTTCCACCCATTTTCCGTCGACTTCGCGCGAGATACTTGCCCGGTCGCGGATCACATCCACCTTGAGCGGCACACGCGTGTAAAGCGTGATGCCGATGGCGATGATAATAATCCACAGGACGGCGGTATAGATGAGCACGCGCGGCCGCAGCGCCCGCGCCATGATCTGGCGCGGGGCCAGCTTCTGCTGCAGCGCGTTCTCCGTCGTGTAGCGTATCAGCCCTTTCGGGTAGCCCACCCGCGCCATCACCTGATTGCAGCCGTCGATGCAGGCGGCACAGCCTATGCACTCATACTGCAGGCCTTTGCGGATATCGATTCCGGTAGGACAGACCTGCACGCAAACCCCGCAGTCGACGCAATCTCCCAGCCCCAGGGATTGCGGGTCCGCATTGCGCGCCCGCGGCCCGCGCGGTTCGCCGCGTTCCGGATCGTAGGTGATGATCAGGGTGTCCGGATCGAACATGGCGCTTTGGAAGCGCGCATACGGACACATATACTTGCATACCTGCTCGCGCATCCAGCCGGCGTTGCCATAGGTGGCGAAACCGTAGAACAGAACCCAGAATATCTCCCACGGGCCCAGCACCGGGCCACCGATCTCCGCCGCAGATGCGCCAAGACCAACGACTTCGGCGGCGAGCTGGTGTATCGGCGTGAAATAGCCGACGAAGGTGAACCCGGTCCATAACGAGAGCGCGATCCACAACCCGTGCTTGGTCGCCTTCAGGCCCAGCTTGCGTGCCGTCAGCGGCCGCTGATCGAGCCGCATGCGCGCCGAGCGGTCGCCTTCGACCTTGCGCTCGATCCACATGAAAATCTCGGTATATACCGTCTGCGGACAGGCATAGCCGCACCAGAGTCGCCCCGCGACCGCAGTAAACAGGAACAGCGACAGCGCCGACACGACCAGGAGTCCGGTGAGGTAGATGAAATCCTGAGGCCAGAAAACGATGCTGAAAATATAGAACTTGCGCGCCACCAGGTCGAACAGGACCGCCTGCCGCCCGTTCCAGGTCAACCAGGGACCGCCGTAGAATATCAACTGGGTGAGGAACACCAGCGCCCAACGCCAGCGCGCGAACCAGCCGCTTACGGCACGCGAATAGATTTCCTGGCGGCTTTCATACAGCGGCTGCTCTACTACCACCGCGCCGGGTGGTTCCAGATCGGCGCTGTTCAACTTGTCGTTCACCTGAATCTAAACCGCCAGCGCGAGAGAAAATCGGCCTGCCCTTTGGCATTCTCTCGTTTGCGCGCCAGAGCCGAATCGAACCAACCCAGGCAGGAACAGCAGGCAATCCGGCGCCGCTCCCCTTACGCGGTGCCTATTTGGCACCGGTCTTGGCCGGCGGCCCAGCTGCCCCTGGCTTGTTGGAAAGGCTCCACACATAGGCCGCAAGTATATGCACTTTGGCCTCGCCCAGGAGTTCCTTTTGGGCCGGCATGGTGTCGATACGGCCCTTACCTATAGTCTCGATCAGCGCCGGCTCGTCTGCGCCGTGCAACAGGACCACGAGGTTCAGGTTCTCCGCACCGATGGCCGGATTACCCTTGGCCTCAGGGCCATGGCAGGCAGCGCAAATCGTTGCAAATTTTTCCTTGCCGCGCGCGGCGCGCAGGGAATCGAAAGTGCTGCCGTTGAGCGAGAGCACATGGTGAGCCATGTCCTTCACACCTTCATCGCCGAGCACGGCTCCCCAAGGCGGCATCACCGCCTTGCGGCCATTGGCGATGGTTTCCTTGATCGTCTCCGGCTCCCCACCCCAAATCCAGTGAATATCATTCAGATTCGGATAACCCTTCCCACCGCGCGCATCGGACGAATGGCATTGGGCGCAATTGTTCAGGAACAGCTTCTGCCCGATGGCCATCGCCGCCGGATCGGCCGCCAGTTGCTTCAGCTCGGTTTTCGCGTACTTGTCATAGATCGGCGCCGATTGTGTATTGGCCAGCGCAACTTCCTCGCCGTGTTGCTTTATCGAGGTCCACTGATAGGAGCCGGTATAGCCGCCCAAGCCGGGATACAGGAAGAGATACAACAAGCCGAACACGATGGTGATATAAAACATCCAGATCCACCAGCGCGGCAGCGGATTGTTGTATTCGAACAGATCCTCGTCCCAGGCATGCCCGGTGGTCTCGACCTCGCCACCGGACACCTTGCGCGTGCTCATCACCTGCAGCAGCACACCGCAGGCGATGATGCTGACGATGGTGATGATGCTGATGTAAACACCCCAGAAACCGCTGGTGAAATCGCTCATTTCCGCTCTCCGTATCCGATCCTGTCGTCGTCTTCGTCAAACGGCAGGCGCGCTGCCTGATCGAAGCCCGCCTTGCTGCGCTCGCTGTAAGCCCAAAGCACTATGGCTACGAACAGCACAAAAAACACCACCGTGACAATCGTGCGCAAGTCGTTGATGTCCATCATTTGCTCGCGCTCTTAGGTGCGGCATCCAGCTTGACCGCAGTACCCAAGACCTGCAGGTAGGCGATCAGGACGTCCTGCTCGGTCTTGCCGGCAAGCTGCTTGCCGGCACCGACAATTTCGCCATCGTCGTAGGGCACGCCGACGCTGCGCAGGGCGCGCATCTTGGCCTCGATATCGTCGCTGCGCGCTGCGGTCTTTGCCAGCCAGGGATAGCCCGGCATGTTGGATTCGGGCACCAGTGCCCGCGGATTGTTGAGGTGGGTGCGGTGCCAGTCGTCGCTGTATTTGCCGCCGACGCGGTGCAGGTCGGGTCCGGTGCGCTTGCTGCCCCACTGGAACGGGTGGTCGTAGACAAATTCGCCCGCCACCGAGTAATGGCCATAGCGCTCGGTCTCTGCGCGCAGCGGTCGGATCATCTGCGAATGACAGTTGTAGCAGCCTTCGCGCAGATAGATGTCGCGCCCGGCGAGCTGCATCGGCGTGTACGGCTTCAATCCGGCCACCGGCTCGGTCGTCGACTTCTGAAAATACAGGGGCACGATTTCCACCAGGCCGCCGAACGCGATCGCCAGGACGATCAATACGATCATCAGGGCGCTGTTCTTTTCGATCATGCTGTGACTGAAATTCATGATTGTTCTCTCCGCTCAGGCGTGCGCTGCGGCGACTGCCGGGATGGGTGCATTCACCGCCTGTGATCCGGCGATCGTCTTCAACACGTTGTAGGCCATCACGAACATGCCGACGAGATACAGCAGGCCGCCCAGCAAGCGAATGACATAGAACGGATAGGTGGCCTTCACGCCCTCGACAAAGGTATAGGTGAGGGAGCCATCGGGGCCAATATCGCGCCACATCAGACCCTGCATCACGCCCGCAATCCACATGGCGGCGATATAGAGCACGATGCCTATGGTGGCCATCCAGAAATGCATGTTGATCAGCGGCAGGCTGTACATCGCGGCGCGCCCGAACAAGCGCGGAATCAGATAGTAAATCGAGCCCATTGCCACCAGTCCCACCCAGCCGAGCGCGCCCGAATGCACGTGGCCTATGGTCCAGTCGGTGTAGTGCGACAGCGCGTTGACCGTCTTGATCGACATCATCGGCCCTTCGAACGTCGACATGCCGTAAAAGGACAGCGACACGATCAAGAAATTGAGGATGGGATCCTGGCGCAGTTTGTGCCAGGCGCCTGACAGGGTCATCATGCCGTTGATCATGCCGCCCCAGGACGGCGCAAGCAGAATGAGCGAGAACACCATGCCCAGCGACTGCGCCCAGTCGGGCAACGCGGTGTAGTGCAGGTGGTGCGGGCCGGCCCACATGTAGGTGAAGATCAGCGCCCAGAAATGCACCACCGACAGGCGGTAGGAGTACACCGGGCGGCCGGCCTGCTTGGGAATGAAGTAATACATCATGCCGAGGAAGCCGGCGGTGAGGAAGAAGCCCACCGCGTTATGCCCGTACCACCACTGCACCATCGCATCCTGCACGCCGGCGTAGGCGGAGTACGATTTCCAGAAACTCACCGGCACCGCGGCACTGTTGACCAGATGCAGCACGGCCACGGTGATGATGAAGGCGCCGAAGAACCAGTTCGCCACGTAGATGTGCGGCGTCTTGCGCTTGGCGATGGTGCCGAAAAACACCACGGCGTAGGCGACCCAGACCAGGGTGATGAGCACGTCGATCGGCCACTCGAGTTCGGCGTATTCCTTGCCCGAGGTGATGCCCAGCGGCAGCGTCACCGCCGCCAGCACGATGATCAATTGCCAGCCCCAGAACGTGAAAGCGGCGAGACCACCGGCGAACAGCCGCGCGTGGCAGGTGCGCTGGACCACGTAATAGGAGGTGGCGAACAGCGACGAGCCGCCGAAAGCAAAGATTACCGCATTAGTATGCAGCGGTCGCAGGCGCCCATAGCTCAGCCAGGGAATGTCGAAATTCAGCTCCGGCCAAGCCAGCTGCGCGGCGATGATCACCCCGACCAGCATGCCCACTATGCCCCAGACCACGGTCATGATTGCGAACTGCCGAACCACCGTATAGTTGTATGTATTCGTGTTGTCCATGCGCATCTCGCTGTAATCGATTGACAAAAATCCACCTGCGATGCAGGTCGCTTCGAGCTTTCGAGTGTATCGGCAGACTTAATCTAATCTATTGATTTTAATCAAACCGTTTCTCGCATAGCCCGGGATCCTTGCCGGCACTACGGAAACGGGACAGGTCGGATCGAGGAACGAGAACTCAATTAACCTTGCCCATGGTAGTGGTATTTAGTTTTGGAAACCCTGACGTGCGTCAACTTCAGTGACACGGATTGCTGGCTTTCGCACGCTATTTGATGCAGGTCACTATTCTTGTTTCGTGCGCCCGAACCGCCTGGCGCCGGCAACGCTCAAGCGACAGGATCTAGGGCAGCGTACAGTCCATTCGATGATCCGGCGGTTCCGGAGCCGATACAGTCGACATCCGCCACGGCGCTTAGCCGTTCGATGTTCGTCAGGCGAATATGCCGTCTGTGCATGGTGATCAATTTTTCTTCCCGAAAACGCGCCAGAATTCGACACACGGTTTCTTCTGCGATGCCGAGATAGTTGCCGATATCGCCGCGCGACATGCTCAGGTGAAATTCAATCGGGGAGTAATTTCGACTGGCGTAACGCCTGGACAATCCGATCAGATAACCTGCCAGTTTTTCTTCGGCGGTTCGCTTGCCAAGCAACAGCATCAATTCTTCGTCGAGGCGGATCTGCCGGCTCATGATGGTGAGCATTTGATACTGCAGCGAAGGCATTTCCCGCGCCAACGCTTCGAACTTAGCGACCTCCACCACGCACACCGACGTTGCTTCCAAGGCCCTGGCCTCGCACGTATAGCGGCGCGCCGCGAGCGCGCTCAGTCCCAGCAGTTCGCCGGCGATATGAAATCCGGTGATCTGCGTATGGCCGTCCTCGGTGCAAAGATAGCTCTTCACCGATCCGCTGCGGATGGCGTACAGGTGGTCGAAGCGCTTCCCCGGCCGGAACAGCAATTGACCGCGCTTGAATATGGCCTTGCGCCGCACGATGCTGTCGAGTAGCGACAGATCCGCGCCCTCGAGTCCCAGCGGCAGGCACAGCTTATAGATACCGCAATACCGGCATGCAACCGGATTACAGGTCTGCTGCGGATCCGCGCGAAACCGCGCCGCGGAACCATCGCCTAGCTCGCACGCCACAGTTTCACTCACAGCGCACTCCAGCTGCCCTGCGACTCGCGCACCCTGCCTTCATCCTTGAGCTTGATCAGATGCGCGAGCAGTGAGCGGCTTGCCACCGGATACAGTTGCGCCCGCACATCGTCGTACACCGCCGGCACCAACGCCTCCAGCGTTGCCGGCGCGGCGTGCCGCAGCGCATTCAATACTTTGTTCTCGCGTGTTTGGCGATGTTCCAGCAGGCGTTCCACAACCTGCTGCGTATTGTCCATGAGGAAGCCGTGCCCCGGCGCGAACCATGAGATGTCTTCGCTTTGCAACTGGCGCAGTGAATCGAGATAGACGGCCATGTCGCCATCCGGCGGGTTGATAACCACGGTCGAGCCCTGCATCACGTGATCACCGGTAAACAGCATTTTCTCCTGTTCCAGCAGAAAACAGAGCTGGTTCGACGCATGCCCTGGCGCGTGGATCACGCGCAGGCTGCAGTCGGCCAGATCGAGTCGCTCGCCATGCGCCAGCACCCGGTCGGGGCAAAAGCTCTGGTCCTGGTTGTCATAGGGCGGCGGCGCCATGCCCATGAGCGTGGCTCCGGTACGCGCCTTGAGCAGAACCGCGGCGGGCGAATGGTCCTTGTGCGTGTGGGTGACGAGGATCCAGCGTATGCGATCACCGCCCGCCGTGAGCACTGCGTCGATGTGGGCGTCGATTGCCGGACCAGGATCGATCACCGCGATGTCGCCGCCCGAGCCCAGAAGGTAGGTATTGGTGCCGGGGCCGGTCATATAACCGGGATTGGGAGCGGTGATGCGCCGCACCTTGGGCGCGAGTTGCACGGTGGAACCTTGAATGATTTCGCAGGACGCGCTACCGCTATCCGCCGGATCGAGCCGACCGACTTCGGCGTAAGCATAATCGCCCGGGACCAGCAATTTCTTGCCGTCGCGACTGCTCGCAGTGCGCGGCGCCATGACCGGCATCTTGCGCGGCGACCGGGCAAATTCCATCAATGCCGCCGCGGTCTCGAAATTGGCGATACTTTCCAAAGTCTTGATGGTAGGAAATACCAACTGCAGTTCGGCGCGCCGATAGCGCGCCAGCGCTTCGGCGGGCTGGATCCAGAGGTGTTCGACGGTTTCGCTGTTATCGTGCGAGGGGGTCTGCGCCGACGGCGCCTCGGCCACGAAAAAGCGCGTGTCGTAGCGCCGCGGACGCCCCGGCTGGGTAATCCAATGGCTGTAATAGGCCATGCGTCCCGCCGCCAGCCGCAGTTGGTGCTCCCGACATAAATCAGCGAGGGTCGCGCGACCGGCACGCACGGACTCGCGCCATTGCGCAAAAACCTGCGCACGCTGCGCCTGGTTCAAATCGGCATAGTCGCCATCGGCGTCGTGCGCGAGCAGCAGCCCTGCTTCTTCGAAGCACTCGCGCATTGCAGCCGCGAAGTAGGCGAGGCCGCCCTGCTCCAAATTCAGCAAGCGACTCGCCTCGGCATCGTCCAGACCTTCGCAGTGCGCCGCCAGTTCGGCCGAGGCATCGCTCGCATCGACGCCGCCTCCGGGAAATACATGGGCGCCGCCGACGAATGCGGCCGACTGCGTACGCCGGATCATCAACACTTCCATGCCTGCACTGGCGTCGCGCACCAGGATCAGGGTCGCCGCGGGACGTGGAACCAGAACCTGGTTCATGTTCCGGCCCGCCGTAGGGATACCATCGCCACGCCGTTATGGCGGAAATATGCATCGAAGCAATTTCCCGGCATCGAATCGGCGCATTTTCCGGCTAGGAACATCTGGTGCTTCCGCATGAACACTCCTTCCTCTTGGCAGACACCGCGAGCGGCGTCAGAAGCAAAAACAGTCCGAATCTTAGCGCAAAGCCGCAGCCTACGCCCCCGCTCGATACACCGTTCAATTCGATCGCGTCAAACGAAAGTCTCGCAGCTCCGGTATCCGCCAGAACGGCAGCACCGCGAGCAACAGCGCGCACACCGACATCACGAATCCGGGGCGATAACTGCCGCTGAAATCGTGCAGCAGTCCAGCCAACAAGGCGCCGGTGCCAGCCCCGATCGCATTGCATGCATACAGGGTTCCGTAGATGCCGGCGGTGTGGCTCCCGGGGAACAGGCGCGCGCTCGTCGACGAGATGATGGGGCCGCGCGCCCCCTGACACAGGCCGAACAGCAGCACGTAGGCGACCAGGAGACCTTGCTCCGGAAACCACGACATCAGGAACAGGATCAGGACACCGGAGATGCTGCCGGCAAAGGTGACGCTCACGGTGCGCCGCGGCCCGAACCGGTCGGCGATCGCACCGGTGCCGACGATGCCGAACACCGACAGCATCGCCGCGAAGCCAAATGCGCTCGCGGCCGCCAGCGGCGGAAAACCGCGCTCGATCAGATAGACCACGGTCTGTACGGTGATCGAAAACATGCCGATCGAAGTCAGCGAGAAGACCCAGGCGAGGCCCCAGTAGCTGCGCGTTCTCATCGCCGCGCGCACGGTCCAGTTCTGCTCGCCTTTTGCACCGGATCTGCGCACATGGCGGTACTCCGGATGCCCCTCGACATAGCACCTCCACGGCAATAGCAGCACGATCGGAACCAAGCAGAACAGCGCGAGTCCGAGAAACCTGTAAGCATCGCGCCAGCCGTAGCGCTGCAGCAAGAACTGCACCGTCGGCACGATCAACAGGGCGCCCAGGCCGAGGCCGGCGAAGGCGATCGAGATCGCGGTCCCGAGGCGCTCACGGAACCAGCGCGCAATCAGGCTGGAGGAGGGCACCATGCCGAGCGCCGAGACCGAGATTCCGGTGAGCACGCCGATTGCAGCGTAAAACTGCCACAGTTCCTGCAGCTGCGATGCGAGCAGATAGGCCGTCGCCAGCGCCGCCATGCCGCAGCCGTAGACCGCGCGCGGACCCAGCCGGTCGAATAGATGTCCGATGAGCGGCGCGGTCACACCGTTCACCAACAGGTACACTGAGTACACGCCAGTCATGTTCGAGCGGCTCCAGCCCAGATCCTGTTCCAGTGGCAACAAGAACACGACGTAGGTGTCGGCGGTGCCGCGGCCGATCAGATTGAGGACAAGGCAGATCGCCAGCACCGTGAGCGCGGTACGGGTATTCGAAGTCTGCGGCTCGGACTCGGGCCTCAAGTCGCCGCCTTCAATCGCGCACCCGGCCCCTGGCTGCGTTCATCCCGGTCTGCATCAATACGACTTCGGCAGACCGAGAACCTTTTCGGCGATGAAGCACAGGATCAGTTGCGGGCTGATCGGCGCGATGCGACCGATCAGGCTTTCGCGCAGATAGCGCTCGACGTGGTATTCCTTGGCGTAGCCGAAACCGCCGTGCGTCATCACCGCCTGCTGGCAGGTCTTGAAGCTGGCTTCGCCGGCGAGATACTTGGCGGCATTGGCTTCCGCGCCGCAGGCCTGGCCGCGATCGTAAAGGCCGGCCGCCTTGAATACCATGAGGTTAGCGGCCTCCAACTCCATCCAGCATTCGGCCAGGGGATGCTGGATGCCCTGGTTCTGGCCGATCGGGCGGTCGAACACGATGCGCTCCTTGGCGTATTGCGCGGCGCGGGCAAGCGCAGCTCGTCCCAATCCCACCGATTCGGCGGCGATCAGGATGCGCTCCGGGTTCATGCCGTGCAGGATGCAATCGAACCCCTTGCCCTCCTCGCCGAGGCGGTCTTCTACCGGAACCGGCAAGCCGTCGATGAACACCTGGTTGGAATCGACCGCGGCGCGACCCATCTTGTCGATCTCGTGCACCTGCACGTAGCGCCGGTCGAGGTCGGTATAGAACAGCGACAGTCCATCGGCCGGCTTGCGGCACGCTTCGATCGGTGTGGTGCGCGCGAGAATGAGCATCTTTTGCGCCACCTGCGCCGTCGAGATCCATACCTTCTGCCCCGACAGAATATAGCGCCCGCCGTCGCGCACCGCGCGTGTCTTGAGTCGCGTGGTGTTGAGGCCGGTATTGGGTTCGGTTACGGCAAAACAGGCTTTCTCCTTGCCCGCGATCAGCGGCGGCAGCATGCGCCGCTTCTGTTCCTCGGTGCCGAACACGACTACCGGATTGAGCCCGAAGATGTTCATATGCACGGCGGAGGCGCCGGAGAAACCTGCGCCGGATGCGGCGATCGTTTGCACCATCACCGCCGCTTCCGTGATGCCCAGGCCCGCGCCGCCGAATTCCTCCGGCATGGCGATGCCGAGCCAGCCGTCGCGCGCCAAAGTCTGATGCAGTTCATGCGGAAATTCGTGCGCCCGGTCTTTTTGCAGCCAGTAGTCATCGCTGAACTGCGCGCAGATTTTCGCGATCGCCGCGCGTATCGCCTGCTGCTCCTCAGACAAAGTGAAATCCATGCTCGATCCTCTACGCTTGCAGCGCCGGTCGCGGCGGCGCGATCGTTATCACTTCGGCGCCGAGGCCTGCCAGAAGCGTGGCGGTAGACGGTCCTGGTAGCCGCTCCGGGAAATCCGCGACTTCGATACGCTGCGATGGCAAATCGTTCACGCTTCACGCTCCAGCGTAATCTTCAGATCGGTGAGCAGCTTCGCATGGCGCTTCAGCGCGCCCTCCATGCGATTCATCGGCCCGGCGAGGGCGACGCTATAGGTTTCCCCGTTCATCTCCACCGCCACCGCCACCGCCATCAGATCGGCCACGGTCTCGCCGCGGGTGACGTACCAGCCGCGCGCGCGACCTTGTTCCAGATCGGCCTCCAAAGCGGCGCGCGAGGTGATCGTTCTCGAGGTTACGCGCGGCAGCTTCATGCCATTGAGCAATTCATTGCGCAGCGCCGGCGCGAGGCTGCCGAGCAGCGCCTTGCCGCTCGCCCCGGAATGCAAGGGCCTGAACCCGCCCACCTTGGGGCTGTAGCGAATGCTGTGCGGGCTTTCTATTACTTCGATGTAGGCGGCCTGGCGATCCAGGCGCTTGCTCACCAGCACGGTTTCCCCGGTCAGGTCGCGCAGCTTTTCCAGCAAAGGCACGAAACGCTCGGCCAGCGGATCGTGGGTGACGATGACGCGGGCATGTTCGAACAGCAATTTGGTCGGATAGAAACCGCCCCGCGCCTTGACTTCGTACAAATAGCCGCGCGCCTCCAGGGTGCGCACGATGCCGAAACAGGAAGACACCGGCGCGCCGATGGCACGCGCCAATTGCGATAGCGACAGCGGTTTCTTTTCGCGCGCGAACGCCTCGAACAAGTCTAGCGTGCGTCCGGCTGTTTTCACATTCATGAAAATATTTTAACATATGTGAAATATTCGCATGCGACGCGCAGCGCGGCGGGTGTGCAATTCGACAACCGGGGCGCTTGCCGCCGCAGGCGGAACGCGGTACCGTGAAGCCCGAAAAACCCCGCATAGCGCATAGAAAGGACACGCCATGCAGCAAAGCATTCGTCTCGACGGCAAGACCGCACTCGTCACCGGCGCCTCCAGCGGACTCGGCTGGCGTTTCGCCCAGGCCCTGGCCCAGGCCGGCGCCGCCGTTGCCCTGGCGGCGCGCAGCACCGACAAGCTGGAACAACTCAAACTTGAGATCGAGCAGGCCGGCGGCAAGGCCTGCACGGTGCGCATGGATGTAACCGACGTCGCCAGCGTGCGCGCCGCGGTGGCCGCTGCCGAATCGGCCCTGGGAGGGATCGACATCCTGGTCAACAACTCCGGCGTCAGTGAGCAGCAGCGCGCGGTCGAAGTCGAGGAGAAGGACTACGACTACGTGACCGACACCAACTGCAAAGGCGCATTTTTCGTCGCCCAGGCGGTGGGCCGCAGCATGATCGCGCGCAAATGCCCCGGACGCATCATCAATATCGCCTCGGTTGCCGCACTGCGCGTGTTGGCGCAGTTATCGACCTATTGCATGTCCAAGGCGGCGGTGGTGCAGATGACCAAAGCGCTGGCGCTCGAATGGGGACGCTATGGCATCAACGTCAACGCCATCTGCCCCGGCTATATCGAAACCGGGATGAACCGGGAGTACTGGAAAACCGAGGGCGGCAAGAAGGTCATCAGCATGCTGCCGCGTCGGCGCGTAGGCCAGCCGGAAGACCTGGATGGGGTGGTGCTGTTGCTTGCCTGCGAGCAGTCGCGTTTCATCAACGGCGCGGTGATCACCGCCGACGACGGGCTGGCGCTGGGTTAGTCGGTCTAGCGCACGGTCTGCTGCGACGGATATTCCTTCTCGAATTGGTCCGCGGCGGCGGCATCGAGTTTGCGCAATGCCTGGAGCGCCTCGTCCCTGCGCTCGCTTTGATTCGTGAGTTGATAGGCGACGGCCAATCCGTACCAGCCTTGTGCCGAATCGGCATCGTAACGCACGCACTCCCGAAAATTGGAAATGGCGAGATCCAGCTTGCCCTGCTTCTGATAGATATTTCCCAGGGCCAGATAGGCTTGCGCGGATTCCGGGCGATGGCGCAGCACCTGTTTGTACGTCAGGATGGCACGCTCGTTCTGGCCAAGTTCGCCCTGGCTCTGGCCCAGGGACAGCCAGGCAGGCTCGTCCTCCGGACTGAGGCGTGTGGCGCGCTCGAAGGACTGAACAGCCTCGGCATGTTGCCCTAGGCGGGCGAGCGCATAGCCCTGCAGGAACCACCAGTCGGAGCGCCCCGGCTCGCGCTGCAGCAGATTGCGTGCGAGCTTGAGCATGCCGCGCCAATCCTGCTTTTCTTCCAGATCGATGACCTCGCGCGAGGTGGCTTGATCCAGATGGCGCGCGAGCGCGGCGATCGCAGGCGTCACCGACATCAGCGCCACCTGCGCGCACGCCACGCAAAAAACAAGGCAGGCGACGATGCCTGCCCGCGCAATCAATCTGGACACCAAGAACGCTCAGACCTTATTCTGGTACACATACGCCTGCTGCTTGACGCGCGACTCCCGGTCGCGCCTGGCCGTCTCCAGGTCCTGCGCGTGGTCCCACCAGATGGCGCGACTCTTTCCCTGCTCCACCTCGAGTTCGGGCCTTTGCTGCTTCAGTTCGCGCATGAACTTGGTGAACTCGGATTCGTAGCTTTGCGGCTTGAACTCGTCGAGTAATCTGCTGAGTCTTGATTCTTGCATTGTGTTACCCCTGTTAGAATTGCGCTTCGGCAAGCGCCATTACCCCCGCGGCGCCGCGCACGATGGTATTGCGCAGACCCGGCGCTTGCGCCAGGACGTGGTCGGCATAAAAGCGCGCCGTCGCGATCTTGGCCTGGTAGAACGACGCATCGCCGTCCTTGGCCGCAAGCTTCTTCTGCGCGATCAATGCGGCGCGCGCCATCTGCCAGCCGCCGCAGACGATGCCCATCAACTTCAGAAACGGCACCGATCCCGCATGCACCGCCTTGATATCCGAGGCATAGGTGGGGACGATCCAGCCGACGCAGTCCTCTACCGCCCTGATGCCTTCGCCCAGGCTGGCGCGAATGGCCGCCATATCCTCGCCTTGCGCTTTCCCGAGCTCGGCTTCGACCACGCGCATCGCCTTGATCACTTCTTTCGCCGTCGCCCCGCCTTCGCGCGCCATCTTGCGCCCCACCAAGTCGTTCGACTGGATCGCCGTGGTGCCTTCGTAAATGGTCGTAATACGGGCATCGCGCATATGCTGGGCCGCGCCGGTTTCCTCGACATAGCCCATGCCGCCGTGCACCTGAATCCCGATAGAAGCCAGTTCGATGCTGGTTTCGGTGCTCCAGCCTTTCACCACCGGGATCATCATGTCGGCAAAGGCCTGATGCTTGGCCCGCAGCGCTGCGTCCGGATCGCGATGGGCGATGTCCATCGCCGCCGCCACCACGTAGGCAAGCGCGCGCATCGCCTCGGTCTGCGCCTTCATGTTCATCAGCATGCGGCGCACGTCTGGCTGGCGGATGATCGGCACTGCCTTGGCACCGCCGGCGAGGTCGCGGCCCTGGACGCGCTCTTTCGCGTACGCGAGCGCCTGCTGGTAGGCGCGGTCGGAAATGGCGACGCCTTCCAGCCCGACGGCGAAGCGCGCCGCGTTCATCATGATGAACATGTACGCAAGGCCGTGGTTCTCCTCGCCGACGAGATAGCCGATCGCCCCCTCCTTTTCGCCGAAGATCAGCACCGCGGTGGGACTGGCGTGGATGCCGAGCTTGTGCTCGATGGAAGCGCAATGCACGTCGTTTCGCTTGCCCAGGCTGCCGTCGGCATTGACCAGAAACTTGGGGACGATGAACAGCGAGATCCCCTTTACGCCTTCGGGCGCATCGGGCGTGCGCGCCAGCACCAGGTGCACGATGTTCTCCGCCAGATCGTGCTCGCCGTAAGTGATGAAAATCTTCTGGCCGGAAATACGGTAGTGGTCTCCTTCTGCAACGGCCTTCGACTTCACCAGCGCCAGGTCCGATCCCGCCTGCGGCTCGGTCAGGTTCATGGTGCCGGTCCAGGTGCCTTCCACCATTTTCGGCAGATAGGTCTTTTTCAGCGCGTCGGCGCCGCGCAGCAGCAGCGCCTCGATGGCGCCGCCGGTGAGCAGCGGGCACAGCGAAAATGCCATGTTGGCGGCTTTCCACATTTCCATTACCGGGGTCGCCACCAGCTTCGGCAGGCCCTGGCCGCCGAATTCGGGCGGGAACTGCAGCGCGTTCCAGCCGCCTTCGACGAACTGCTTATAGGCTTGGATGAAGCCTTTGGGCGTGGTGACCTGGCCGTCGTCCCATGTTGCGCCTTCGACGTCGCCCGACTGGTTCAGGGGCGCCAATACCTCGGCGCAGAACTTGCCGCTCTCGTCCAGAATCTGGTCGACCAGATCCGCGCTCGCATCCTCGCAACCGGGGAGCCTGGCTATCTGGTCCAGGCCGGCGAGTTCCTTCAGCACGAACCGCATGTCCTGCAACGGCGCGACGTAATCGCTCATGACAAATCTCCAGAGGTGAGGCGCAATGACCGGTCATTGCGCCTTTTATATCCGAGTGAGCTCTGATGCAACCACTGCCGTAAACAGAGCTTCCCCTGCATGCGGGATCTACAAGGGACCGCGGTGGGAATGGAAGGGTCCCACCCCTTTCCTCGGCCCCCTTGTTCAAACCAGTCCTAGCTGTTCAATTCCTTCACCAGCTCCGGTACGACCTGGAACAAATCGCCGACGATGCCGTAGTCGGCCACCTGGAAGATCGGCGCCTCCTCGTCCTTGTTGATGGCGACGATGACCCGGCTGTCCTTCATGCCGGCCATGTGCTGAATCGCGCCGGAGATGCCGATGGCGATGTAGAGTTCGGGGGCGACGATCTTGCCGGTCTGTCCCACCTGCCAATCATTGGGCACGAAGCCCGCATCGACCGCCGCGCGCGACGCGCCCATGGCCGCGCCGAGCTTGTCGGCGAGCGGCTCCAAAATCTTGAAATTCTCCGCCGAGCCCATGCCGCGGCCGCCTGAAACGATGACTTTGGCGGCGGTGAGTTCGGGCCGCTCCGACTTGACCAACTCTCTCTTCACCAGGCTGGACAATCCCGCGTCTGCCGCTGCCGCGACCGCTTCCACTGCGGCCGAACCGCCGGTGGCCGCAACCGCGTCGAATCCGGTGGTGCGCACGGTGATGACTTTCAGCGCATCCTTGGATTGCACCGTCGCCAGCGCGGTACCGGCATAGATCGGACGCACGAACGTGTCGGGCGATTTGACGGCGATGATCTCGGAAATTTGCGCCACGTCGAGCAGCGCGGCGATGCGCGGGCCGACGTTCTTGCCGACGCTGGTCGCGGGGAGAAGGATATGGCCGTAGCCCGGGGCCATGGACACCACCAGCGCGGCCAAATTTTCGGCAAGTTCGTCCTTGTACTGCGGCGCGTCCGCCATCATCACTTTCTTCACGCCGGCGATCTGCGCGGCGGCTTCGGCCGCCTTGGCACAGCCGCTACCGGCGACCAGCACCACGATGTCGCCGCCGATCTGCGCGGCCGCAGCGACAGTATTGAGCGTCCCGCCCTTGATGGTTTGATTGTCGTGATCAGCAATAACGAGTATGGACATTTAGATCACCTTCGCTTCGTTGCGTAGTTTTTCGACCAGGGTCTTGGCATCGGGCACCTTGACTCCGGCTTTGCGCGTGGGCGGCTCTTCCACCTTCAGGGTGGCGAGGCGCGGGCTGACATCGACGCCGAGCGCATCGGGCTTGAGCGTCTCCAGCGGCTTCTTCTTCGCCTTCATGATGTTGGGCAAGGTGACATAGCGCGGCTCGTTCAGTCGCAGATCGGCGGTGATGACTGCTGGCAGCTTCACCGAAATCGTCTCCAGGCCGCCGTCGACTTCGCGCGTGACTTCGGCTTTACCGTCCGCGATTTTGACTTTCGAGGCAAAGGTGGCCTGCGACCAGCCCAGCAGGGCCGACAACATCTGCCCGGTCTGGTTGCAGTCGT
>Ga0334722_10001348_pt1 | contig 31119 bp, 30 predicted proteins | sample C3_bottom_MG_FD_207210 | JGI IMG/M metagenome (GOLD analysis project Ga0334722, IMG submission 207210) | Sediment microbial communities from Yellowstone Lake, YNP, Wyoming, USA - C3_bottom | ecosystem: Environmental > Aquatic > Freshwater > Lake > Sediment | place: USA: Wyoming | collected... | reverse complement strand
ACAGGAGAAAGATTCCCAGTTTATGAATTTGAAATAAAAAAATCGACTTAGATTGATTTTTGAGATCCAAGTTATATTTATTGGTTTAACTTTCACATCCAATATTAATTTAATTTACTGGACAAAATAGTATGGATATGGCAAAATCCTTTGCATTACTAAATTCAAGGAGATTGTATGAGCAAACGCCAGGAACTGCGGGAAAAACATAAAAAGCAACAAAAACAACAACGGTTGATCATTATTATCATGGTGGTTATTGGCGCTGTATTGATCTCAGGCGCTTTGATTCTTCCAAACCTCAAACCTGTTGGATCTATCACACAGATCACACCTCGGGCGATTTCCGCTGCTGTAAATTTAACCACTATGGGAAAGACGGATGCACCTGTTAAAGTGGATGTCTGGGAAGATTTTCAATGCCCGGCTTGCAAGCAGTACTCTCAGCAGGTTGAGCCACAGGTGATAACAAATTATGTGGAGACCGGAAAAGTATTTTACACCTTCCACCATTTCCCTTTTATTGATAGTCAGGTGACTACCAAAGAATCCCATCAGGCAGCTAACGCAAGTATGTGCGCAGCAGCTCAGGGAAAATTTTGGGATTACCATGACATGCTTTTTGCGAACTGGGAAGGTGAAAACCTGGGATTTTTTAATGATAAACGGTTGATAGCCTTCGCTCAAACTTTGAGCCTTAATATGACTGATTTCAACACTTGTTTTAACAAGAACCAATACCAGGTTGAGATAGAGAAAGATTACACCGATGGGATAAACAAAGGTGTGACAGGTACACCAACCGTTTTAGTAAATGGCGTTCAGACTTCACTTGACAACCTGTTCACTGCCATCGATGCAGCTGTCAGTGGAAAATAGAGATGTTCTAAAGTCTCTTAAGAAAAATCAAATTTAATCATAAAAAAGATCTCCTGCAGATCAGCCAAAAAAGTATTATGTATAATAAATGGCTCCTGCGGGAGATTATTAATTTATAATTGGTCTGATATTTTAAAAGTGAGCCAGGATGGCCACAATGATCGGTGCGACGATCAAAGCTGGAAGAAAATTCCCCATGCGGATGCGCTTAATTTCTAAAAGGTTTGAGATGGCGATCCCAACCAGAATTATCCCGCCGGTTGCTGTCAATTCGGTCATCATTGGAGCTGTAATTACCTGGTTTAATTGAGCAGCCAACAGGCTAATTCCCCCCTGGTAAACCACGATAACTATCACAGAGAACATGACTCCCACCCCCATCGTGGAAGTGAATGCCAGGGCTGCAAATCCATCGAGGACGGCTTTGGTTGCTAAAATACTGTAATTCCCCGACAGCCCATCCTGGATTGAACCAAGTATCGACATGGGACCAACACAGAATAAGATCGACGCAGTCAAAAATCCCAGCACAAAACGGTTTGAACCATTATCTGTGTTAGAGAATCGTGTTTCCAACGACGCAGCCAGTTTTTGAAGTAAGTCTTCGATTTTCCACCATTCTCCCAGCAAAGACCCGATCAGTATACTCCCAAGTACAATCAACGGATTTTTTGTCCCCATGAAATTCATTAAGCCATAACCGAGTACAAAAATACCAAGACCTGCGACTACAGTTTGGCGCACACGTTCCGAGAGACGGGAGCCGAATAATAATCCCAGAATGCCACCGATCAATACGGTTGCAGCGTTAATTAGGGTGCCGATCAAATCTTGGATTTTCCTTTGGCTATCGTTGATGAATTCCCATTGGATTGAGTTTCAAATAATTCAATTATGAAACAGAGGGTTGAAAGACGATTAATATATTTTAACAGAATTGGATTATTAATTGAACCCAGCTCCTGCAGTTCAGCGAGTCGTCGCTCAGCTCGGCGGACAATGGTACGTGCCATAGAAAATGCAGCTTCAGATGGTGTATCTCCAGGCAGGATAAAATCCTTCGGAATCTTGGTGATGGAGGCTAACGTATCTACCTGGGATTCCAACCAAAGAATACGATCCTCATTCAGGACCTGAAAATGATGGGTGTTTTCTGGTGTAGCTGCAATTTCTGCCATCATATTATAAAGGTCACGTTGGATCTCCTGGATCAAATCCCGGATGTGATGATCCTGACTGATCGCCCGGGCAAAACCAAGGGCAGCAGAAGCTTCGTCAAGAGTCCCCAGAGTCTCGACGCGCGGATGGGCTTTCGAGATGCGACCTTCGCCGAGTAATCCGGTTTTACCATCGTCACCATTACGAGTATAAAATGGGGGCATGATTGAATTATACCAATATGATCGCAAAAAGGTTGCTTTGGTAAAGTCCAATAACGTATAATCTAATTATTGGTAACTCTTTTGGTCTATTTATTTCTCGAATTAGAAAATTAAGTGGTACTCGCCTATCTCTAAAAGGAAAGAGATCACATCAATCTACAAACCTTGATAACCCGGGATCCTTTTATTGACCAGAATATAAATGCCAGAATCTACTCGAACGAAATTAATGCGGATATTTTTTAATATTCATCCTGCTTACCATGGGACTGGAGGGCAGGTGACATATATTTCATCGGATTGGAGCGAGATCACACTGGTGATCCCGCTCAATTTGCGTACCCGTAATTATGTTGGAACGATTTTTGGGGGAAGCATGTATGGGGCAGTGGACCCGATGTTCATGATCATGTTGATCGAACGATTGGGATCGGAATATGTTGTCTGGGATAAAGCGGCGACCATTCGATTCAAGAAACCGGGTAATTGCAAGTTATTTGCTCACTTTATCATTCAGGATGAAGAGTTGAAGTTTATTCGTGAAGTATTGATAAGCAAACGATCCTTGGATAGAGTTTACATGGTTGATTTGAAAGATGCGAAAGGTAATATTTATGCAACAGTGGAGAAAACGATCTATATCCGGAAGAAATGAGCCTCGAAATCGAACTGAATTAATCTTCGAATCAAGATCGGGCAGGAATAATTAAACGAACTTGAGAATCTTGCCGTTACAACCTGGTGAACCTTGCCCGCGGTATAATTGGTTGTATAGGTCGAGGAAGTAAACTATTCATGTGATTGCTAAAGTGAGAAATAATGGAATTAAAAAAGAAACTCGAAAACGCGATGAAAGATGCAATGCGATCAGGGGATGATGTCACCAAACGCACAGTGCGAATGGCATTGGCAGCCATAAAACAGATCGAAATCGACAAAAAAATAACCATGGATGATACAGGGATCCTGGGAATAATCCAAAAAGAGATCAAAACGCGTCGTGAATCCCTGGATGAGGCACGCCAGGCAAATCGACCTGATCTGGTGGCTTCCTCAGAAGCGGAGATCAATGTGCTTAAATCCTACTTACCGATAGAATTGAGTGAAAATGATCTTGTCGCCTTAACAAAGGAAGCCATCACTGAATGTGGGGCTACAACAATAACAGATATGGGAAAAGTAATGAAGTTATTAATTCCACGTGTGCAGGGACGCGCACCTGGAGATCGCATCAGCCAGGTTGTTCGCCAGCTACTGCAAGCCTGATCAAATGAATATCCCAGCCCCAAAATCAAAACTTGTTTTCCCACGTCAATTATTTTTATCCAGCGTTATTTTATTGAGCGTTGCCATTCTCTCTTACGCGATTTTGATCCAACCCTGGGCATTTCGCCCGGCAAGTCCATCCCTGCAGATCGGGGATGTCGTCCAACAAGATATCCGGGCTCCCAAAAATTTTGAATATACCAGTGAAATAAAAACAGAAGAGGCCAGGTCAGAAGCAGAAAGAGCTGTTGATCCAGTATATGCACCACCTGATCCGTCTGTTGCAAGAGGGGAGCTTGAAAAATTGCAGCATGCCATGAAATTGATTGATAACATTAAAGCAGACCCGATCTCCAAATATGATAAAAAACTTGCTGATCTGGTGGCAATTCAGGACGTAAACCTGAGCCAGTCAACTAGCACCAACCTTTTGTTATTAACGACCGAGCGATGGGACTTGGTCCAAATGGAGGCATCGAATGTCCTTGAACAGGTCATGCGTGGACCCATTCGCAGCGATGGTTTGGATGCCATCCAACAAGGGTTGATTTACAAAGTCAGTCTCTCCTTAAATGAAACCGAAATAATAATTGTTGTGGACCTTGATTCCCCTCTTGTGGCTGTGAACAGTTTTTACAGTCCGGAATTGACCGATGCTGCCCGATTGCTGGCGCGTAATTCTGTCCAACCTGTGATCATTTCTTATCGGCAAGGCGAAACGATCGTTTCAAGCGGACAGGTGATCACTCCAATTGCCTTTGAGGTCCTTAAAGTTCAGAATTTAATCACTCCCGTGGATCATAGATTTGAATTTCTGGGTGGTGCTGCACTGGTTCTGCTTGCGGCGGTTTTGACTGTCTTATTCCTCAATCGAAATCATCCCAAATACATACATGATCTGCGGAGTTTGCTCCTGGTCGCTATATTATTTCTGATCTTTTTTGCCAGCGCCCGTTTCAGCATACCAAACAGAACCATCGTCCCTTACCTTTTCCCCATCCCTGCTTTTGGATTATTGATATCTTCCTTATTTGGTATCGAAAGTGGCTTTATTTTTTCCTTGATTTTATGTGTTCTGACTGTTTATGGATTGCCAAATGCTCTTGACTTGATGCCTTACTATTTTTTTAGCAGTATAAGTGCCATCCTGGCACTTGGGTCAGCACGCCGGGTGGGACATTTTTTGTGGGCAGCAGTTGTGATCGCCAGTGTTGGTTTTGCAATAGTAATCGCTTATCGCTTTCCGAATATCGATACCGATATGGTTGGATTGGCGACCCTTGCCGGGGCTTCAATTTTTAATGGGATTGCATCCACAAGCCTGGCGTTATTATTGCAATTCATATTGGCACAATTCCTGGGGTCAACAACCGCTCTTCAATTATTGGAGATCTCCCGCCCTGATTATCCTTTGTTAAAGTATTTCCTGCGCAAGGCTCCCGGAACTTATCAACATAGCCTGCAAGTCATGAACCTTGCTGAGCAAGCCGCTGAGAAAATAGGTGCAGATGCCTTATTAACCAGGGTCGGTGCACTTTACCACGATGTAGGAAAATCAGAAAACCCATTATTTTTCATTGAAAACCAGATGCCAGGCAATGTCGATCCGCATAATGATATCGACCCGATCCTCAGTGCTGCCACTATTATTGCCCATGTTCCAAATGGACTTGATCTTGCCAGGAAATACCGCTTGCCCCTGCGCCTGCATGATTTCATTTCCGAGCATCACGGCACATTATTGACACGATACCAGTACAACAGGGCTTTGGAATTAACTGGAGATGAAAAGAATGCGGTAAATATGGAAGAATTTCGTTATCCTGGTCCCACCCCCCGTACGAGGGAGACTGCATTGTTGATGTTCGCAGATGGTGTGGAAGCGATTGTCAGGGCCAAACAACCCAAGACCGAAGAGGAATTAAATTCCATAATAAGGATGGTTGTAGAAAATGCTCAGAAAGAAGGGCAGCTTGACTCCACACCATTAACCCAGAACGAACTGAGCAGGGTGATCGAATCATTTATCACAACCATGCAAGGTGTATTTCACCCGCGCTTGGAATATCCGAAGGAAAAGGTTTATCCTCCGCTGGAAACTCCAGTCCCTGAATTGGCTGAAACAACTCCAAAAGCTTCCAGGAAGATAAAATGATTTATATCGAAATAAATCCTAAATTGAAAATTAAACTTGAACCAGGGATAATTATAGGGGCAAGTGAGATAGCTTTAGGTGAAGATCTAGCCGGAACCGAAAATGATCTGTCAGTGGTCATCTCGGATGATGAACAAATAAGGACTCTTAATAAGCACTTCCGGACGATCGATGCGGAGACGGATGTGCTTTCTTTCCCATCTACTGAGATCGATCCGGATACTGGGCATAATTACCTGGGGGATGTGATCATTTCATATCCACAGGCGCTTAAACAGGCAATAATGGCTGGTCACCCGGTTGAAAATGAATTACAGTTGTTGACTATCCATGGAGTGCTTCACTTGATCGGGTTCGATCATACCAATAATGATGAAAAGGACAAAATGTGGAGAGAACAGGAAGCTGCATTATCAAAACTGGGCATAATTGGTATCAAGATCAATGATGACCAGGAGTGATGGATGACCTTGCAAGAATTCTTCCATTCGAGGATCATATCCTTCGGACATGCTTTTCGCGGTTGGTGGTCTGTCATCCGAACACAGCAAAATGCCTGGATTCATGCAGTTGTAACAATTATTGTTTTCATTTTAGGATTGTTACTTCATTTACCGTTGCGAGATTGGGCAGTATTGATCGTTGTCATCAACATGGTATGGATGGCAGAGTTCCTGAACACAGCATTGGAAGCAGTGGTTGACCTTGCCAGCCCGTCCCTTCATCCTTTGGCGAAGCGAGGAAAGGATATCGGAGCAGCGGCAGTATTGATAACAGCCCTCGCATCCATAATTGTCGGTATTTTGATTTTGGGACCACCGCTTTGGTTGTGGTTGGTCACCTGGTTCAATCGCTGAATCAATTTTTATTAGATTACTTAATGAAAGGATTACTCTCATGCTTTCTTTTCGTTTTGGTACGGTAGGTTCTCCTCAGGCAACGCCTAAGAATCCAGGTGGATCGGTTGGTGGTATCCGATATGCCAGGTCGATCGGATTGGATGCTTTGGAGCTTGCTTGGGTTCAAGGTGTGAGAGTCTCGGAATCGACTTGCGCAGCGATCCGTGCGACCGCTGAACAATATGACGTTGCTCTCTCCGTCCATGCTCCTTATTATATTAATCTGAATTGTGATGTAGAGAAATGGGAGCGATTAAGACTTTTTTTAACTAGTGCTGCTTATTTTGGGAACCTGGCTGGGGCAACAGACATTGTTTTCCATCCAGGGTCTTATTTTGGGCGACCCTTCGAAGAAGTGATCAAGGTCGTTTTACCCAGACTGCAGGGGATCCAGGATGAGATACGTAATTCTGGAAACAAGGTGACTCTTCGTCCGGAGACGATGGGAAAAACAGCAGTGATCGGTTCTTTGTCGGATTCCCTCGAACTGGCTAAAGGTGTTGAAGGAGTGGTACCATGCATGGATTTTGCCCATTTGCATGCCCGCGCCGGTGATGGAACTATGAACACTTATGAGGAATGGATGCAGGTTCTCAAAACCTATCGCAAAGACCTTGGTAAGGAAAGTATGCAAAACTTGCATGTCCACCTATCTGGTATAAATTATGGACCAAAAGGTGAAAAGAACCATCTCATTCTGGAAGAAGCTGATATGGATTTTAAGGCCTTATTCAAAGCGTTGATGGATTCAAAAGCAAAAGGTCGGATTATGTGTGAGAGCCCGGTCATGGAAGTGGATGCGATTAAATTCAGAAATATGTGGATGGAGATAAGTGGGGAGAAACCCGATTAACTTGTCAGGGTAACTTTGTCCAATCCACGGGGATGATCCGGGTCGATTCCTCGTGCCAATGCCAATCCAAGGGCATAGATCTGCCCAGGTATTACTGTAATGAGGGGCGATAACCATTCTGGAATTCCTCTAGGAATGGTTATCGGGCCGCTTGCGTATGCGAGAACTTCATCGTAAGGGGAGATGACAACCAACCGGGGAGAACGCAATTTTAACTCACTCATAAAAGCAGTCAACTCGGCAGAGACTTTTCCTTCTGGAATGACAGCTAACACCAGGAAACCATTTTGAACAAGTGCAACTGGTCCATGTTTGAAATCCGCCGTTGAATATGGCTCGGCTAACAAGTAGGTCATTTCTTTCAATTTTAAAGCGATCTCAAACGCAGTGGAGTAATTAAATCCTCGCCCGATGACCACACAGGCTTGGGCTTGGCAATCTTGACTTGCAAGTGAGATGATTTTATCTTTTTCTTCCAATATACGGTCTGCCATCAAGGGGATGCTGGCTATTTCTCTCTTCCTGATGGAATCCTGGGCCAAATGCGTACTTAGCATGGAGATCGCAAGAAGAGAATTGGTATAAGATTTGGAAGCAGCTATGCTCTTTTCTTGACCGGCATGTATATCGATGCAAAATTCGGAAAGCTGCGCCAAAGGGGAGGCAGGGGAATTGGTGATCGAAATGGTCATGGCACCTTGCCGGCGCGCTGAATCAACCACTGCAAGCAGGTCGGGGGATTGACCGGACTGTGAGATGGATAGAACCAAAGCATCCTGTAAATTGGGTGGCTGGTTGTATAAAGTGAACAAAGATGGTGTTGCAAGCGCAACAGGAAGATGGTTAAACGCACCAAAAACATACTGACCATAACGGGCTGCGTTATCAGAGCTACCGCGTGCCACCAGCATGATGTAACTCTTAGGACGGGTTCGGATTACATCTGCAATTTTTCGTATGTTGCCATCTTCCTGGTCCATCAAGCGCTGCATGGCATCAGGTTGTTCAACAATTTCTGAGATAAATATCGAGCGGTTCATAGTAGCCTCAGATCGAAGGGATTTTCATAATTGGGAATAGTTGATCAATTGGATGCCAAGTTGTTGGATGAGGGCATAGATGGATTGATCTTTCAGCACCTTGAGCTCCTTTTCTCTTTGAACATTGTAGGAGGAACCAGATACCAATTCTGGATCCGCGATCCCGGGGTGACACATGATCTCGGATGACCCATGCGGGAGATTGGTTAAGATTCTGCTCAGGTTCTCTAGATTGACGGATTGGTCATAAAAACTTGAGAAAAAATTTTCCGGACGTCGGGGTTTAAATTTTTCCATTAGAGCAGGTAGGAAACCCATAGCTAGTTTACCAAGTTCAGGGGGAAGATCCAAGGGCAAATCAGAATTGCCTTCTGCCAATGGTGGGCGAATGGCACAATCGAGATCCCGGGCAAGCTCAAGCATTATTTCAAAAAGTGAAGAAGTAAAATAGGACGTATGGTGGTGTGAATCAAGGTGATCTGGTTTCTTGCCGGTCAATTTAATGAACTTTTGAATTTGGATTTCCCATTCGAACCGGACTTGATCCGGGTCAATATCGGGTAATTTATCCAGGAATTCAGTAGCAGATGGAAAATGACCTGTTTCGCTAGTTAATGAAGGTACGCAAGAGGATGAGATAAGAGGTTTTCCAGCTGTCAAAACCAGATGGACTCCCAATCCAAGGTTAGGACAATCAATTAAAGCTTTCTCCAACTCAACTTCGATGCCTGGCATATTCATCATGGCGGTTGTTGAGGTGACGATTCCCTGCAGGTGGGCTGATCGGATTCCTTCGGAGACACCTGGTGTACGGCCGTAATCATCTGCATTAACGATCAGTTGAATGGACATCATTTATTCTCAATGATCAATTCAAGTTCTTAGATCCAGGTTAAACCCTGACACCATTTTCGCGGAACCAATTGATGGCGTCTTTCACTGTTTCAATAAAAGGACGAGTTTTAAGACCCAATTCTTTTTCAGCTTTTTCTGTATTGAAACTTTGCCAGAAAGGGATGGCGCGCATATGGTTTCCAGTCGATAAGAATGGAAAGTGATCTACCAGGTCAACAATAGCTTGGATTGTTTTAATTGAAATCTGAAAGCGAGGTGGATGAACATTATAAAGATTAGCAACAATATCGATGATCGTTTTTACACTCATATTGAATCCACCCAGAATATAACGATCCCCAATGCGACCTTTTTGAGCCGCTGATAGGTGGCCGGCGGCAACATCGCGAACATCGATCACATTAGTAGTAACCGGGATCCAGGCAATTACATAACCCCGTTTGATGGCAAGTAATATTTTCCCGAGGGTTAGGTGAACATCACCTGGTCCGAAAACAGCAGTAGGGTTTACGACAACAGCCGGAAAACCATCCTTGGTCGCTTCAAGAACACGGGATTCCATAGCGATCTTTGATTCGTAATAAGCACTTTTTCCTATGGAACCAGGAGCATAAAAATAAGATTCATCAGCCAGAATATTTTTGCCCTTGGAAGGGTGGCCGATCGTAGTTAATGAGGATGTGTAAATAAATCGTTCAACCTTCGCTTGTCGGGCAGCCTGAATTACACAGTCAATTTGGGACAATCCTTGGTTGACAAGTTCAGGGACTTCCCTTGGAATACTATGGGTGGGGTAAAACGCGGCTGCATGAAAGACAACATCGACATCACGCATGGCAGTTACCGTCGAAGGAATGTCGGATAGATCACCATTGAACCATTTTATGGGAGCAGTCCCCAGATGACCGGTTGAAGCCGGGTCTCGTCTGAAACCACGGACTTGATAGCCCTCATCGAGGGCAAGCCTGGCGATATGCCCACCGATAAAACCGGTCGCTCCTAAAACCAAACAAATGGGGCTGGAAGTGGTCATTGGGAAGATTTCTCCCGGTCTAGCCAAAGCTCTCGATATTTTCGATTCCAATCTGAAAGAAAACGGATCGCGATAACTGCACCAGTGGACACCGCCACCCAAAATACCAGATCACGCAGTCCCAATAGTCCCATAACAGGAGCCATCAACAATCCTGTAAAGACTGCAGCCCGGGCGCTATGGTGGATGAGAAGCGTAAGGCTGATCAGGATGCCAAGTGCAATGACAAAACCGATTGGTTTCACTGCCAAAAAGCTACCTCCAGTTGTCGCCAATCCCATGCCACCTCGAAAACCGGAAAAAAGCGGCCAGCAATGTCCAGCGACAGCCATCGCAGCGGTCAGTGAAATGATCCAGACCGGAAGTGATAAGTGATTAGCCAGCCAGGTAGGAAGAAATCCTTTGGTAAGATCCAAGATAAAGACTATTGCACCAGGTCCAAAACCTGCCTGACGGATGGTATTAGTGGTGGTAGCGTGGCCTGATCCAGCCAGGCGAACATCCACACCTTTAACCTTTCTTGTTACCCATATTGCAAAAGGAATGGAACCACTCAAGTAACCAAGAAGTGCAAAACCCAAGGCTAGCAATACTTCGACAAGGAAAGACATTAAGGGGAACCTCCAAATTAATTCAATATCCTCAAGGGACAAGCAAATTGCTAACCTGTATTCTATGATTATACAAGCAAGTCGTAGAGAAATGTTAAATCGAACAAAATAAAATTAAAAATTTTGGTAATTCCAGGGCATGGCGAAAACTTGCTGGTTCATGATAAGATAAAACATTCCTTATGGGAAATTACGGGAGAATTAATATGAAAAAGATGGTTCGTCTATTCATTGCAATAATTTTATTAATTGTTGGCAGCCTGGCATGTTCCACCCAGGGCACGACTCCAAATTCCAACCTCGTGAATGACTTGGCAACTGCCGTTTCAGTCACACTGACTGCCCTGGCTCAACCACAAGTTTCAACGGCAGCTGGATCGACAGAAGTTGTCCCCACTGTAACTCAGAACGTTCCTTTGGAGCCGGCAATCTTACAAGTAGCTTACATTAAAAATTTAAATGCCTATATTTGGACTGAAACGGAGGGAACTTTGCAGCTAACAACCTCTGGGGATGTTAGGGATGTCAAAATATCAAACGATGGGCAATTGGTTGCCTTGACCCGTAACCCCGCCTCTTTTTCCGAAGAGATCTGGGCTGTGAATAATGACGGAAGCAATCTTCGGTTGTTGATCAGTTCCGCTGAACTTTTGGCAACCTACAGTGGAACCGAGGCTGACAGGCCCAGTGGAATTGGTGTTTACCAGTTTGGTTGGCAGCCTGGCACGCATAATCTCTATTACAATACCCGGCCATTATTCGAAGGTCCCGGTTTTGGAAGCTTTGATGACCTGTATATGGTCAATGCTGACAGCCTGACAAAAACCACATTATTCCCAGCTCATTCTGGAGGGAAGTTCTTTTTTTCTCCCGATGGGAACAAGATGGCAATTGTAACACCCACCAGTATCAGCCTGGTGAATGCAGATGGGAGCAACCTGCATTCCAATGTATTAACTTTCACTGCTGTGATCACATATAGCGAATATAGTTATTATCCCCGCCCGGTTTGGGCACCTGATTCAAGCGGACTACGTGTGGTTGTCCCACCTGGAGATCCTATGTTATCGCCTTTACCCCCATCCAACTTATGGTACCTTCCGGCGGATGGTTCAGTACCAGTTTCCAGTGGAGGTATCCTGGCACTCTCATTTAAATGGCCTGATTATGCCATTTCTTCGGATCTAAACCGAGTTGGTTACGCATCACCTGTTGGTGTGCCCAGCGCTAATTTGCGTGACATTCATGTTGCCAATGCGGATACCAGTGGAGACGCAGTGTTCATTGGTGGTGAACAAGCTTCATTTGAAGGTTGGCTGCCTGATTCAATCCAATTTGTTTTTGAGGTTAACAGCGGTCCATCAAAAGGTGTCCATGTCGGAACAGTCGGCGGTGGTTATGTGACCTTGTTTACAGATCCTGTCCCCATCAACAGAATATCCTGGCCGGACAGCACTCACTTCTTGTATTTTTTTCAAAATGCTGGCATTACCGAACTGCGCTACAATAATTTTGGAGCAGGAGGGGGGAGTGTTCTCCTAGATACTGGCGATATAAGCAGCTATGATTATTCCAATTAAGATAGGTTAGAGTTCTGATTGGATTAATCTAGGAAATTTGAAAAAAGGTCACCATCCAAAAATGGTGACCTTTTAATTATTTAATCCAGAAATATCAATCCACGGTAAGGGTTTTACTCAGGTTACGCGGGAAATCAGGGTCGTAACCACGCAGAATGCTCATCTGGTACGAAAGTAACTGGAGGGGTATCACAGCCAGTAGAGAAGCGATGTGAGGAGTGGACTTGGGGATCAAAAGCATATCTGTGGCATTGGAGCGCAAGCGGGGATCTTCCTCACCGATAACGATGGCGCGGGCTCCACGGCAGGTGACCTCATTAATACCACTGACGATCAATGAGACATCCTGAGGCCCACTTATAAAGATAACCGGATACCCATCGCTGACTGCAGAGAGTGGTCCGTGTTTGAATTCAGTGGACAGCATACCCTCACAATGTGCATAGGTAATTTCTTTTAGCTTTAAGGCTCCTTCCAGAGCGATCGGATAAGTTCCACCGTAACCGAGTGTGTACATATCATTCCATGAATTTATCGATTCGGCAATGTTCTCTACCTGACTTGAAGCCATCTGAATAGTCTTTTCCATCAGATCAGGGAGGATATCCAGTTCTTTGGTGTCACCACCACCTAAGCGGGTAGCCAGGTACAAAAAGGTGATGACCTGGTTTGTGAAAGTCTTGGTTGCAGGAACGCTGATCTCATAACCACAACACAAGGGCAAACAAAATGAGGTGGTTTTGGTAAGAGTTGAGCCGATTACATTTGCAAGTCCAAGACTGACCATGCCATTTTTTTCAGCCGCCTGTAAAGCATTAAGCACATCCTTGGTCTCACCTGATTGGCTGACGAAAAGTCCCACATCCTGGTGGTTGACCGCTGGAGCATATTGGGGAACGAACTGGGGGGCAAGGACAGGGATGGAAGCCTTACCAGCCAGCTGGGAAAAATAAACAGATCCAGCCAGGCAGGCGTGGAAGCTGGTGCCACATCCAACAAGATACAAATGACGGGATGTTTCGATTTGCTTGAGAACTGTCTCCACCTCAGATGATCCAGCCAACATATGAAGGAGTTCTCGTGCGACTTGTGGTTGTTCGTGGATCTCCTTGAGCATGAAATGGGGAAAGCCACCTTTTTGAACCGCGTCCATGCTTTCGGTGACCAGTTCCGGGTCTCGCTGGATAATCTTGCCATCTTTTACAGAACGAAGTTCAATCCGGTCAGACCAAAGGGTAATGATCTCGCCATCCTGTGGGCGAATGATGGTGCGGGTGAGCGGTAGAATGGATGGAAGGTCAGAAGAGAGACAGGTGAAATCCTCTCCTATTCCAACTACAAGACCGGAACCTTTCTTGATGGCATAAAGGCAATCTTCATTACTTCGCCCGATAACGAATGCATAATCTCCTTCAAGGTCACCATAAGCCAACCGGATTGCATCAATGAACTCGTAGCCTCGAGTGAGATAACGTTCAACAGCATGTACGCAGGTTTCGCCATCATTCTGGGAGCGGACAGTCAGCCCTTCCTCAATAAACTGCTGACGGAGTTCAATATTATTTACAACATTGCCATTATGAGCACCGACCAGATCTCCATCAGAGTCAAGGTGTGGTTGAGAGTTTACCTGGGAGGGAGCGCCAAAGGTAGCCCAACGCAATTGGGTAATACCGCGTCGCCCCACCATGTCCGAAAAATGGTATTTTCTGGACACGTCTTCCACCCGACCGACGTCTTTCCTCAGATCGATCTCCCCGTTGTCTTTTAATGTGGCAGCTCCGACCGAGTCATACCCCCGATATGTCAGGCGCTTGGCTGCTTCGATCAGTATTGGACCGAGTGTTTTTTCTTTATCCGTCACTATTCCGAAGATCCCGCACATAAAATTTCCTTTTTGATTTTAAGGTAGTAAACAAAACAAGTTTATCATAATGAAAGCATGATTTATTCTGTTTGATGATTCCTTTGAACCCCTTATGATAAATATTATGATAAATATTATCATAGCAATTTCAACACTTCTGTCCATTTTAGTAATTTGAGTCGAAAAAAGTGGCTGCAAAAAAACTCCTTTTGTGCACTGCACAAAAGGAGTTTTGAAATCAATTTTTATTGGGGGTGATCCGAATTTAAACCCAACCTTGTTTTCTGATGAAATCAGAGAGCATCGGTACTTCCACCCAATTCCCCTGGAAAGCCATGATGGCAAGATAGATCATATAAATGATTCCGACCACAGCCAAACAACCGACAGTGATGGTACCCAGGATGTACATAACAACTGTAAAAGCTAGGGAAAGTACGGCGTTGTACTTCAAGAAAGGACGACTCTTTTTATCTTCCATAAAGAGTACGATCAGAGCCAGTGGCCAAAACAGCCAACTAAGTAATGCCCATAACTTGTCATCACTGGTCAGATCTGCGTCAAACCGATGTTGAGTCATTTTCACTTCCTCCATAACAAGATTTTTTGATTGATATTAGGTCTATTTTACATCCAATCTATTAATCAAAACAATTCATTTCCATGATAAATTTATTGAATTAATATATTTTATTCCCATTTCGCTTAAGATAAAAATTTTATTCCGTTGATCATCATTCCATGGACTAATAAAAGGATGTGAGTAGATATATTTTCGCTCACATCCTTTTTTTATTCAAAGGTTCAAGAAAAGCAATAACTGGTTATGCCCAACCTTGTTTCTTGCAGAAGTCAGTGATGACCGGGATATTAACATACTCACCCTTGTAGGCTTTGAAACCCCAATAAAGACCGACAATCCAAATGATAATGGAAGGTGCACCAACGCAGAAGAAAAGGAGTGCAGAGAGGATCGAGCCACCCACAACATTAACTACACCCCATGCTAAAGCTTGAGCATTATGGGCGCGCAGGAACGGACGATTCTTCTTTTCTTCCATCAGTAATATGATAATGGGGACGATAGGTGTGAGAGCGTAAGCCAACAGCGCCCAAAGCTTATCGTCACTGGTTACTTCTGGATTGACAGGTTGTTCAGACATAGGTTCCTCCAAATAAGATAGGTTGAATTAATTAGAATTATTTTACATCCAAATAAGACAAAATGCAACCGATTTGTCCCCCTAATTTATAGCATATGAATTTCATTGAATTTGGGGGTTTTATATGGTTGTGATGGATGGCGGTTATCTGTAAAATGACAATATCTCGAGAGAGTTTTTTACTAAGGAGAACTTAAATGGATATTAATCAATTATTACTGATCGCCTTCCTGGTGGAATCTTTCATCCAAACTATCAAACCAATTTATGACCGGCAGAAGGGTTGGAATAAAGACTCCATGATCTCCTTGATCATCGGGATCAGTTTATGCCTTTTGGTCAAGATAAATTTATTCGCATTTTTGAATCTCCCAGTGTTGATCGGTGATCCGGTTATAAGTGAGTATGTTGGCATAGTATTAACTGGCATCATTGCCAGTCGTGGTGCCAATTTGGCACACGACTTGTTGAAGTTTGTCCAAACTTCATCCGCTTCCAACATAGTAAGTGCAGTAGGTTGATCTTTATCCCCTCTACTTAGAAATTATATTGAGTTAGATAAGATGGAATTTGTCGGATGGATATCCAGGCGAGTTCCATCAATTTATTTAAACCAACCCCGGGATTTTTCCAAATAGCTGATGGTTAAGCGAGGTCTCATCTTCTTTGAAGAAAAATATTTTGAATACGTTGGAAATTTGATCAAAATTAATGAAGTGTAAGGATGCTGGTTATTGATAAAGCTTGTTGTATTTAATGTAAGAATAAACCGCTCCGGTTACATAATAACGAAAAGAACGACCTTCACTGACTCTTTGCCGGATTTGATGGGATGAGATGCTCAATAATGGTGCATCCATAAAACAGACCTTGGCGCTCAAACCGGGTAGTATTAACTCCAATTTGGAAACATCGATCAAATCACCAGGTCTGCGCATGACTCCCAACAAATGGCAGGCTTGTATAAATTCATGCGGTTTATTCCAATCTGGCAGGTCGCGTAAAGAATCTCCTCCCATTATATAAACCAGTTCTGCAGCAGGGTACTGTGCAGAGAGAATATGCATCGTATCCACGGCAAAATGAGGAGCTGGGCGATCAATGTCGACCTTGGATATTTCAAAATCCAGATTATCAACCAGACTTCTCTCAAGCATGGCGAGGCGATGGTGCCAGTCCGTGAGAGGTTGGGTGAGTTTGTGGGGGGGGTCAGGAGTTAATAACCATAGCAGTCGGTCCAACTTAAGAAAATCTACTGCCTCGCTAGCCAGAATGAGGTGCCCGACATGCGGTGGATCAAACGTGCCACCGAAAATACCAATCCGTTCACTCAATTTTTCACTACCTGTTTTCTTGACTCAAGCATTTCTTGCTTAACAGTATAGTACAAACTTTCTGCTTTTAATTCTGTCAGGGTATAACAAGGCGCTTTTAGATGGTCAGCCAGAGATTGTGCCAATCCTTGATCAAAAGAGGCATGTTCCATGTTGATGACCACACTGCGGAAATTATGACTGGCGATCTGTTCTCCAAATTGATAAGCTTCTTCCTGAGGGGGGAGCGCACCAATCGAAACGTTGCCAGCACCATCTGTCAATACCATTAAGAGAGGTTCAACATCCGGATGGAGTGTTTGTTCCTGACGAAGTACATCATAAGCCATCAACAACCCGGCAGATAAAGGTGTTTTCCCACCAACCGGGATGTCCACCAGGGCTCGTTGGGCAAGTTGAACAGAAGCAGTTGGAGGTAGGATAAGCGTGGCACGGTCCTTTTGAAAGACGATCAAGCCAACGCGGTCTCGGCGTTGATAAGCATCAGTTAATAAGGACAGGATCGCACCCTTCGTAGCTGCCATTCGCTCAGCGACTGCCATGGACCAGGAGGCGTCAACAAGAAAAAGGATGAGATTGGAGGCTTTCTTGACACGCACTTTTCGTTGAAAATCCATGGGTTGGACAGCAAATGCGACAAGTCTGCGTTGTTCGATGCGCCGGTTTTGAAATGGTGCTGCCGCCCGCAAGGTCGCATCAAATGCCAGATCATCTGCCTTGCCATTGGCAGGTCGAGCCTGGATATACCGTCCACGTTTTCGTTTCGTGTGGGTGTGGGAACGTCTGCCCGCATGACGACGGGTAAGTTTATCCAGGGGTGTATCCAGTTTCCTCGGCTCGAATGTCTCACCGATCTTAACCTGCTGACCTCCATCCCACCAATGAGCGTCATGCTTATCAAAAACCGATTGTTGACTGGGTTCTGCCGAAGGTTGGTTGGATACTTCCTCTTCGGATGATTCAGATATTACTTTTTTTTTTGAGATTCTGAATCGTTTTCTGGGGTTTCGTCTTCGATCGGCTCTCCTTGGGCAGTAGATCCTTGGAGCTGCTCAATGCGTTCTTGAAGCTGGTCGGGTGTTATCTCAGATTGGTGGAAAGGACCGCGTTTGATACGGTGGGGAAGGGCAAGTTCTGCCGCAAGGGCGATATCACGATCCGTGATGCTGGTACGACCTTCAAAAGCAGCATGGGCACGGGCAGCTTTGAGTATTACCAGGTCAGCCCTGTGACCATCGACATTTAAAGATGCTGTTAAGGCTGCTATGGATAGCAGGTCACGTCGTGAATAGGTCACTTTTTCGATGAGCCCCCGTGCGAGGTTGATCTGATTGGATAACTCTTCCTCTGAAGATTGCCAGTTCTTGCGGAAAGCATCCGGATCAGCCTCGAAACCGAGATTGCGCTCCATGATCAAGACACGCTCCCGGGCGTCACGAATACCCGTGATATCCACAGACAGGGCAAAACGATCGAGAAGTTGCGGACGAAGGTCACCTTCTTCCGGGTTCATTGTTCCAACAAGGATGAAACGGGCTGGATGAGAGAATGAAATTCCCTCACGTTCGACAATATTCATACCCATCGCAGCGGAATCAAGCAGAAGGTCAACCACATGATCATCCAGCAAATTGACTTCGTCGATATATAAAAGTCCCCGATTGGCAGCAGCCAGTACGCCAGGTTCGAAATGTCTTTCACCTTTCTGAATGGCTTGTTCTATATCGAGTGTGCCCACCACACGGTCCTCAGTAGCAGATACAGGGAGATTTACAAAAGAAGTCATCCGAGTGGCTGTGGGGAGAGGGTGACCCTTTGCTGAACGTTCGCGGCATTCGGTACACCAAGTAATAGGTTGATCAGGATCACACCCGAATCGACAATCTTTAACGACGTTAACACTGGGAAGTAAAGCTGCAAGTGCCCGGGCAGCAGTGGATTTGGCTGTGCCGCGTTCCCCGCGAATCAATACTCCACCTATGCGCGGATCTACTGCGTTCAATATTAGTGCTCGGCGCATACGGTCTTGACCTACTATTGCAGAAAATGGATAAATTGATGGCATAGATACTCCGGGGGCATTATAACGCGCTTTTGACCAACATAGGTGGAATTCATTTCTTGGAACTAATTGGTTCAATAAAAACTAGGGTTGCCAAGTTATGGATTAGCCTTTATAATTCTAATATAACTTTAATATTCGGAGTCAATCACATTATGGAACAAAACGACGCTCGTATCGGGCAGGGGGATCTGTCCGAGGATACCACGCACGTAGACGGCAGTAACAGCAATACAACAAATATGGAAACCTTGCTTCTGGAAGAAGGTTTGGCTTTGGATTTCCCCCAAGCCGGAGAAATTCGAACTGGTGTAATTGCCAGTATCGGTTCCAGCCAAATCCTTGTCAGTGTTGGGGCAAAATCTGAAGGGGTCATCACCGGTCGTGAGTTGGAACAAATTTCGACCGAGGACCGGAATGCCTTTAAGGTTGGTCAGGAAATCTCGGTCTATGTTCTTTCTCCCGAAGACAACAATGGAAACGTAGTTCTTTCCTTTACCCGTGCTCAGGAACAAATGGGATGGGAAGTTGTTGAGAAAATGCTTGGTAATGATGAAGTCTTCGATGGTGTGGTTGATGGTTTCAATAAAGGTGGTTTGATAGTTCCTGTTCATGGTTTGCGAGGCTTTGTCCCCGCATCCCAGATCAGCATGAGTCGCCGCATGTCTGCCAGCGGCGATACGCCTGAACAGCGCTGGGCAAAAATGGTCGGCCAACCGATCACAGTCAGAGTGATCGAAGTGGATCGTTCACGGCGACGCCTGATCCTTTCGGAACGCGCGACCAACACCGAAACCAGGCAATCTTTGAAAGAACGCGTGATCGATGAACTGCAGGAAGGTGAGATTCGTACTGGTCGCGTTACAAGCCTGGCTGATTTTGGCGCTTTTGTAAATATTAATGGGGCTGATGGTCTGGTCCATCTTTCTGAATTATCATGGGAACGCGTACAGCACTCAAGTGAAGTATTGGAAGTCGGACAAGAAGTTACGGTCAAGATCATCAGCATTGATCGGGAGAAAAAACGCATCGGACTATCTTTGCGAGCCCTGACCGAAGACCCATGGTCAAAACGGATCGAAAAATTCCAGGTTGGTCAACTCGTGGAAGGTGAGATCACCCGTCTGACTAAGTTCGGTGCTTTTGCACGGCTCGAAGGTGATGTGGAAGGATTGATCCACATCTCTGAGATTAGTGAAACCCGTATTGAGCACCCGAAGGAAAAATTGAAAGAAGGTGAAAAATTAACCTTGCGGATCATTCGAATCGATTCGGATCAAAGACGGATCGGATTGAGTCTTCGTAAAGTAGATTCTGGTGCTTATAAAGATCAAGACCTTGCAGCTTTTGAACTCGATCTGGGTGCAGTAGACAGTCCAGAGCCCGAAGCCTGATTATTATGAGAGCGCACCAATCAGGTGCGCTCTCTTTTTTGAGAACATATGCCATTTATTGTAGATGCTCACGAAGATCTAGCCTGGAATATGCTGACCCTAAACCGTGATTATACCCGGTCGGCTGAGGAAACAAGGAAGGTAGAGGAAGGAAGTTCGATCCTAACTCATACTGATAATACTTTGTTGGGTTGGGAAGATTATCAACGCGGTCAGACTGCCATAGTGTTTTCCACCCTGTTCGTCTCACCTGAGCGCAAAAAACTCGGAGATTGGGATACGCAATCGTATAAGACATTTGATGAAGCCCATCAATGTTATCGTTCCCAATTGGAGGCGTACCACCTGCTGACGGATAAATATCCGGATAAATTCCGTTTGATACGAGATGGAAATGATTTGAAAGATGTCTTGAACCATTGGCAAGGACCGGTAGATAACCATCCCGTTGGATTGGTAGTGCTGATGGAAGGTGCTGAAGGAGTGCGCAAACCTTCAGAGCTGGAGGAATGGTGGTTCTTGGGAGTCCGCATTATCGGTCCAGCCTGGGCAGGAACTCGTTTTTGTGGGGGAACACGCGAACCTGGCCCATTGACAGATGACGGGCGGGCTTTGTTGGCAGGTATGGCAGAGATCGGTATGACCCTGGATGTGAGCCACATGGACGAATTAGCTGCCAGACAGGCACTGGATGATTACCCGGGTGCGGTTATTGCAAGCCATGCCAATTGCGCTGCTTTGTTGGCGGACTACACCGGAAATAGAATGTTATCGGATGGTGTCATTAAAAAGATCATTGAACGGAACGGTGTCATTGGTCTGGTGCCTGCTCTCCCTTTTTTGAAAAATGGCTGGAAAAAAGAAGATGGTAGACAGGGGCTGACAATGGCTTCCGTTTTTGCCAGGCAAATAGATCATATTTGCCAGTTGGCAGGTAACTCGCAGCATGTCGGATTTGGGACTGACTTTGATGGAGGTTTTGGTTTGGAATCTGCACCTGCAGATATTGACACGATTGCTGACCTTCAAAAGCTGGGACCAATCCTTTCCAATAATGGTTATTCACCATCTGATATCGAATCTATTTTGGGTAAGAATTGGCTGCGCTACCTTCAAGAGAGCCTACCTGCATGAATCCAGACGAAAACCTTACACAACCGACAAAACCAATTGGAAGTTCGATTGTTTTTCCAGGCAAACGAATTAGATTTGGATTGCTTTTAACAATGGTTGGTTTGTTTATTTTTCTGGTAGGGGCAAGACCAGGGTTGTTCGGGTGGGATCGAAGTGTGGTGGTCGGATTCGTTCAGATATCTGTCTTTCTGGTCGGACTTGCGATCGTCAGCTTGGGAGGTTATATCAGTCTGATGTCTTTTTGGAAAAATGGCCAACGATCGATTGCTGCAGATATTGGAATGCGTCTGGTAAGTACTGGATACGTTATTGCGGTGTTTTCTGGCATGGCTGATGTCTTCGGGATGGGTACCCAGGTTTTCCCACAAGTTCCATTTTTTGGTCATTTGCAATCGTTGGGGGTACAAATCGGAGAAGCTAATATCGCTATAGGTTTTTTATTAATGATCCCGTTTCATTTATTTCATTTTGGTGACAAAACCAGAAAAATACCAAGTCCCAGGAACACTTGAGATTTGTAAAGTGTGATTTGAATGATCAATCACACAAGACCCCGAAAATTTATGGATAACTCCTTCTAAGTCAGAATTATCAGGCAGGACGGAGCTGTATTATGGATGGTAGGGAAAAATGGAAAATCCCGGTTACTTTCTTCATGGGTGGTAAATTATCAAAGTATAAAATCCCTACTAATTAGCTGAATTCAGGAGAAATCATTCACCCGTTGGCACCCATATATTCTTAACTTGGGTGGCTTCGTGTAGGAATTCATGCCCTTCTCCCTGATGGTGATCTAACCAGCGCCGCGGCAATCCATATCCGACCCAAGTCCGCTTCATATTGGAAGCTGATTCAAATTCCACGTGGAAGCTACCTTCTGCCCCTCCAAAGTACCAGATTGAATCAACATCTTCATGCTGGACAAGGGTTTTTGCCAGGTGATCACGGTCCCCGGTGATTATATTTACGACACCAGCAGGGACATCTGAAGTATCAAGGACTTGGTAGAAATCGGTTGCACTTAGGGGGTGGATTTCACTTGGAACTGCCACGACTGTATTGCCTCGGGCGATTGCTGGTGCCATCAGGGAGACAAAACCAAGCAGCGGGAACTCATCCGGGCAGAGGATACCGACAACCCCAACAGGTTCATTTACCGCAACTGTTATGCCCCGTAACGTAGTTTCCTGAATGGATCCACCGTATTTGTCCGCCCAGGCAGCATAGGTGAATAATCTTTGCACAGCAACATCCACTTCCCTCCGGGCAGCTTTTTGGGTGCAGGTGGTCATGCTGACCAGGCGGTTAACGAATTCTGAGTTGCGGGCATCCAGATTTTCAGCCATAAAATAGAGTATTTGGGAGCGATTATATCCATGACGCATTGCCCATCCCGGTTTTGCAGTGTGGGCTGCGTGGGCAGCTTCTACTGCATCACGGATATCCTTGCGGTTGCCATCACCCACCTGACCGACCAATTTCCCTTCTGGATCGAGAACAGAGCGTGTGTAATTTCCATCAGGTCGGACCTGTTTTCCTGCGATGTACATCTTTGGTGTCCGATCAATAGGAGGCAGGTTTTTCTTATTTGATATTTCCTTGGACGGCATTTGAGGATGTGCTGGAACATGGTCACCCCATTTAAGGATAGTTTGCTCTGTTGAAGGAGGCTGGAAAGAAGATCGTGGACGGTCTTGCCAGGCTGGTCGCAGATATTCAAATAAACCTTCCCGCCCACCTTCACGACCAAAACCAGATTCACGATATCCCCCAAAACCAGCAGCCCCATCAAACAGGTTGGTACAATTCACCCAAACCGAGCCGGATTTTAATTTGCTGGCAATATCCAAAGCGATATTGATATTATCACTCCAAACACTGGCAGCCAGACCATAACGGGTGTTATTAGCCAATGCAACAGCTTCAGATGGAGTTCGAAATGTCTGGGAAACTAATACTGGGCCAAATATCTCTTCCTGCACGGTCATTGCAGAAGCTTCCAATCCGGTGATCAAAGTTGGTTTGTAGAAAAGACCTTTGGATGGTAATGGAATGTCGGGTTGGAATAAATCCCCACCTTCGCTGATACCCATTTTTACCCAATGGTCGACTGTATCCCATTGTGATTGATCGACTATGGCTCCCATGTCAATACATTTATCCAGGGGATCGCCGACGCGCATTTTCCCCATGCGGGTTTTTAGTTTTTGGATGAACTTTTCTGCAATATTTTCCTGTACAAGAAGGCGTGAACCTGCACAACAGACTTGTCCCTGGTTGAACCAGATTGCATCGACCACACCTTCCACTGCACCATCAAGGTCGGCGTCATCAAAAACGATGAAGGGTGATTTACCTCCCAATTCAAGCGAGAGTTTTTTCCCCGAACCTGCGGTCTGGTGACGGAGGGTACGACCGACTTCGGTGGAACCGGTAAATGCGATCTTGTCTACATCAGGATGAGTGACGATCATGGAACCTGCCTGGCTGCTGCCAGTGATCACATTGACCACTCCTGCTGGTAACCCGGATTCCACAACGATTTCAGCAAAGAGTAAGGCACTTAAACGAGTATAAGAAGCGGGTTTTAAGACCACAGTATTACCCATGGCAATGGCTGGAGCGATCTTCCAAGCCAGCATCAGCAACGGAAAATTCCAGGGAATGATCTGTCCAATCACGCCTACAGGTTGGTATCCTTGCATCTCGGTATCCATTAATTGGGACCAACCCGCATAGTAATAAAAATGACGTGCCAGCAAAGGTACATCGATGTCACGAGATTCGCGGATAGGTTTGCCATTATCCAGGGATTCGAGCACAGATAAAAGACGGGCATGTTTTTGGATATTCCGTGCTATCGCATACATATATCGGGCACGCACCATTCCTGGTGTCTTGCTCCAGTTATTGAAAGCCTGACGTGCAGCAGTGACTGCCTTGTTCACATCAGCTTGTCCAGCCTGGGTGGTTTGAGCCAGGATCTCTCCATTGGCAGGATTGTAACTTGGGATGGTTTTCGCTTTTGGAGGATTGATCCACTGGTTATTGATCAAAAATCCGAATTTGCGATGGTGGTCGTCCAGCCATTTATTTACTGCAGCATCAGATTCGGGTGCCGGACCATATTCCATATTCTTAAAAGTGTCTTTCAGAATTTTCATTTAATACTCCAAATCCAGCCAGTGGCTTATCCCATCGGCATGTGGTAATTTGCAGCATAGTGACCGGTAATAAAATGATATAGTTGTCGTTCCAGGTCGGTTAATAGACTGCTGGCACCGATACGGAATAGATCCGGCATCAACCATTCATCTCCAAGCTCTTCCTTCATTAAAGCTTGCCAGGCAAGAGCTTGCTTTGCTTTACTTATTCCGCCTGCTGGTTTGAAACCTACTTTATACCCTGAAACTTCAAAATACTCACGGATGGCGCGTGTCATAACCAGTCCAAATTCAAGGGTGGCATTAATTTCTTCCTTGCCAGTAGAAGTTTTAATAAAATCTGAGCCAGCCATCATGGCTATCAGGCTGGCTTGATAAACCTGTTTGAGCGTTCCCAGGTCGCCTGTGGCCAGGATAGTTTTCATGTGAGCAGCTTCACCACAAGTCTTTCGGAATTGCTGGATCTCATTGTAAAGAGATTGCCAATCTCCTGTGAGGACATGGCTGCGTGTGATGACGATATCAATTTCCTGGGCTCCAAATTCGATGGCTTGTTCGATTTCTGCAATGCGCTGAGACAGAGGTGTTTGCCCTGCAGGAAAACCAGCCGCCACCGAAGCCACTGGAATGTTGCTGCCTTTAAGAGCTTCAACTGCATCCTTGACCCGGCTGGGATACACACACACAGCCCCAACAGTGACTCCCTCCTGGGAAAAACCCAATCTTTCGAGTATATCCGTGCGGACTGGTTGTTTGGCTTTGGCGCATATTCGCCGTATTCGACCTGGTGTATCGTCCCCTGCTAATGTAGTCAGGTCTATGCAGGTGATTGCGCGTAAAATCCAGGCAGCCTGCCAATCTTTCTTGACCGTTCGACGGGTAGGTATGGTAGTGGCACGTCGTTCTACGGCACTTCGGTTAACATGACTACCCAGTACCCAATCTAAATTGAGGGGCATGCCAGGGTTGCGAGTCTCAATCGAGCTCATATAACTTGCCTTTTGTTAGATAAATACGAAAATTTTTGTTTATTATGAATAAATATACCATAGCGCGGGAATTTCATGTGCAAGGGCAGCTTATACTCTCGTCAAGGATTGGCAAACAATGTGGCATCATCAATGATCTCACCACTCCTGTTAATAAATTGGAGCTTGAGATTTTCTGGACTGGCTTCAATTAACATGGCTCCGTAATCCTGGTTGTAACGTATCAGGCTGCCGGTCAGAATTTGGTTAAAATCATAAATTGCAGCACCTCCAAGTCCATTCACTATGTACGTGAGTCCATCTATCTGAAGTCGTTCATAAGTATGGTCGTGGCCAGAAAGAACCAGGTCGACTCCCCATTCCTTGAAGGGCCAACGCATCCAGGTGGTGGAACCATGCTTGCCCGATGAGTAAGAAGGATGGTGAAAATAGACGATATTCCAGGTGGCAGAGGAATTCAACAATTGCTGCTTCAACCAATTTGCCTGGATTGAACTGGAGTTGACCCCGTCAGGTTCTTGTGAATCACTATCAATGGCATAAAAACTCACCGGACCCTGACTGAATTGATAATAGCGTTCATTACCAGGCAATGCAAAATAATCAAGGTAGGGATGTGCCTGATCTGTGACCCAATCGTGATTACCCAGACTTGGAAAGAAGCGATTTTCAGTAGAGCCTTTCCCATAAATTCCGAGATATGGGTAAATAAATGAATGAAAATATTGACCAATATTTTGATCAATCGTGCTGGCTGAACCATCAGGATAATTATTATCCCCGGTAGTGATGATCAGGTCAGGTTTCCAGCTTATTATCAATTCAGCGATACCTTTTTCTGCAGTATCCCCATTTCCATAATCACCGATCACGGCAAATCGAAGTATTTGTGATGAGGATGAAGGTAGAGTATTGGTAACCAGGGTGGGAGTTGGGGTGATTGAAGCGGTTTCCCCTGGGTGGACTAAAGTGACGGAATGATCAGGTTGTTGATTGATACCGGTGGGAGTTGGTGAAACGGATCCAGACTCGCTTGATGCAAAATTGCATGATGAGTTTACGGTGATAAATAGAAACAAAATAAAGAATTTGAATAATTTACTCATTAAGACCATTATAACTTGTCCGATATATGATTGAAAAGAATTTTTCTATGATTTAACCTAAAACCCCGAAATCCGGAATGGACAACGGGGTTTCAGAGAGAGGAGAACGAACAAGAAGAAATCTATGGATATTTTTCCGTTTTATTTGTTGAGACCTATGAAAAGATCATGGTATTTGATGCGAAAACGCATTTCCCGGTCGGTGGCATCTTTCTGTGAGATACAAAGACAGATTAAAAGAGTCGCGACAACTAAGAAAAAGATGGTATTGAACATATAAACCTCCTTACATAAACATATCTACAAATTATTTAGCGAAGAATTTCACGGCTGATGAATTGCCGTGAAGTATTTTCTGAGTTGGAGACTTTTGAATTTAAGGAACAGAAAAGATCATCCAGGTTTTTGATCGCGCACTTGACCTGCTGCTTGATCAATTGAAGTGATGCTTTATCCGTGAAATTGGGTATCGGTGTAATTTCCTGGCAGGGTTCAACCCAAGGTATTTGAAGCCAGTTGTTCATGCGGAACTCCTTTCGGGATAAAAAAGCCCCCGCGTGAGTGAGACGCAGGGGCATAAAAGTCAGGCCGCATGAAAATAACTCAGCCTAGCTGCTAATCTCCTGGCATCTATTCATCACGGATGCGGGCTTTTGGTGAGGGTCAGGTTCTTCTAATATGTTCTTGTTCATTGTTTATCTTCTTATTAACTGAATTTTACCTCTCAGGATTAGTTCATGTCAATATGCCTTTCTTCCACAGGGAGCACAAGAAAAGGGTTATTAATGTAATATTTCACAATCAAATTATTGAAATTGCCATGAATTTATTTACAATTAAGACGCCTTGATATAATGAAACAAGGAGAAAAAAGTAACTGAAGCCTACAAAAATCGATTTAGTATATTTATAATAGACAAATTTGATCTTTTGAGCTCTAATAGTAATTAATCTTTTCTACCGGAAATAATATTGAATTGAAAAAATATTCTAAGAGGCAGGTATGACCGAGAAAAAACATAAACCAAATCAGGGTAAGGCAGAATCATATAATTTCAAGGCTGAAACCAAACAATTGTTGAATATTCTGATCCACAGCCTTTATAAAGATCGGGACGTATTTTTGAGAGAATTGATATCTAATGCTTCAGATGCTCTTAATCGGATCCGATTTGAGATGCTGACAAATCGGGAGGTTTTGGACCCGGTTGTAGAATTGTCCATTCACATTTCTACAAATAAAGAAGATCGAATAATAACCTTGGAAGACACCGGTATTGGTATGACTAGGGATGAAATTGTTGAGAATCTGGGAACAATTGCCCAATCAGGAGCAAGAGAATTCGTAAAAGTGGCTGGAGCTTCTTCTATCAAGGATGAAAAAAACCTTCTGCAGGTGATTGGTCAATTCGGGGTTGGATTTTATTCAGTATTCATGGTGGCAGAGTGGGTTCGGGTGACTTCACGATCGTACCGGCCGGCTTCTGAAGGAACAAGCTGGTACGCGATTGGGGATGATAATTTCCAGATTGCTCCTGCCGAAAAATTGAATCGAGGCACAAGGATAGAGATCAAATTAAAGAATGATGCATCTGAGTTTGCTGAAGAGCTCCGCTTAAAAGAGATCATTCGAAAACATTCGGATTACGTTGGTTTTCCTATCTACCTTGGAGATGATAAACAACAGGTCAACAACCAAACCTCCATCTGGAGAACTGCCAAGCAGGATGTGGCTGAGGAAGAATACAAAGATTTCTACCGTCAATTGACTCTGGATTTTGAAGACCCATTAATGCACATCCAATTGGTAACGGATGCACCTGTTCAAGTATATGCCTTGTTGTATACACCTGCGAAAGCAGACCGAGGCATGCTATCAATTAGGAAGGAAGATGGTCTGAAATTATATTCAAAAAATATTCTGATCGACGAATACTCAAAAGATCTCCTACCTGAATTCCTGAGATTTATGCAAGGTATAGTCGATTCGGAAGATTTGCCTTTGAACGTCTCACGCGAGACAATCCAGGCAACCGGCATGATGGCGCGCCTGAAAAAAATTCTAACCGGACAGGTATTAAAAGACTTGGAGGAATTGTCTCGCAAGGATACTGAAAAATTCAAGCTCTTCTGGCAGGAATTCGGGGTTTTTCTAAAGCAGGGAATAGCCTCCAACCAGCCTGAATCTGAACAATTGCAAGGATTATTGCGATTTAAAACCACCACTCATCCTGGTGACTGGTCCTCATTGGAAGATATCATCCAACGAGTGAATACTGAGCAGAAACTGATCTACTATATTGTTGGGGATGATCCTAAGTCAATTCTTCAAAGCCCACACTTGGATTATTTCTACAGTCGTAATATTGAGGTGCTGCTGCTAACTGAACCCATGGATTCATTTATGCTGTTGGGTTTGCGAAAATACAAGGATTTTGAACTAAAAAATGTCGCTTCTGCAGACACAAATTTGCCTGAAACAAAGCAGTCAGAATCAAGAGAAAACAATCTTATTCCAGAAAAGGATTTGAGCGAGCTGATCCAATCTTTCAAGATCCAGCTTGGTGAGAAGGTCACGGATGTGCGAAGTTCAAACAGGCTGACTCAATCTGTTGCCCGTTTGGTGGATCCGGAAGGAAGCATGAATCCTGAAATGCAGAGAGTTTATAAATATCTGGAAAAGGATTATTCCATTCCGAAAAAGATCCTTGAGTTGAATCCAACGCATGCCATTCTCAAAAACATGGTTTTATTGGAAAATAATTCTGAACTTAAAAAGATAATAATGGAACAAATTTACGAAAGTGCGCTGCTGGTCGAAGGGTTACATCCTGATCCGGTTAGCATGGTGAGCCGTTTGGAACAAATCATCGAAGCTGCGATAAAAAATTCCTCTTCCAGCATTGTTATAGAACCTCCTACAGAATAACAACCTTCTCTTTCCCACGTATGAAGAAACGGATGGTCATGGGACTATCCGTTTCTCTTTAAGCTAACTCGATTGATATATTTGGTGGAAAAAATCATAATTGCCTATCGTTTCACGAAATAAAATGGAATATAAGTATGTAGTTCCGTTGGGTAATTAATACCCTACTAATTATTAAATCTCAAACCTATAATCACATGGAACCAGGACTAATGGGTGAGTTCATTCACTCCGTACACTAATGTTAGAATAACCAACCTGGGGCAGAATTGACCAGGATCAGAAATAAGTACCGGATGTTTTATTGGGAAATCTAAAATAATGGAATTTACCTTGTATTCAACATTGCGGGTATTACAGTCTGAGAATTATAAATGATCCCTGAAGCCGAAAATTCCAATAAAACTGACAAGAATAACTTGGACCAAAATAAGTTCCTAATTGGTTCGGCCCTTGATGAAGGGGAACGATTCAAGTCTCTTTTTGAAAATGCGCAAGTTGGAATTTATCGTTCCACCCCGAACGGTCATGTCTTGGATGCAAATCCTACATTTATCCAAATGATTGGATTTTCATCCCTTGAAGAATTATCAAAAAGGAACCTGGAAGTAGAAGGATTTTCCCATAATTCACCAAGAAAGATATTCAAAGATATGATCGAACGGGATGGAGAAATTCAAGATCTGGAATCTGAGTGGGTGAGAAAAGATGGGACTCTCATATATGTAAGTGAAAACGCAAGAATTGTCCGAACTGAAGATGGAAAAATTAAATATTATGAGGGGACAGTTGTAGATATTACCGAACGGAAACGCGCTGAAAAACTTCAAACTGCAATGTATTCCATTTCCCAGGCTGCGATCCTCAGTGAGAACCTGGAAGACTTGTACCGGGCTATCCACCAGATCCTCGGGGGATTAATGCCAGTAGAAAATTTCTTTATTGCGTTATACGACCCGGTAATCGATATGTTGACTTTCCCTTACTACAAGGATCAATTTGATGAAATTCCACCACCAATAAAAGCAGGACGTGGTTTAACTGGATATGTATTAAGGACCGGGAAGACCCTATTTGCCTCACCGGAGATATTCCACCAACTTATGGAAGCAGGTGAAGTTGAATTGGTGGGAACCAACTCGGTGGATTGGTTGGGAGTTCCATTGATCAGTAAGGAGAAAACTATCGGGGTGATGGTGACGCAGAGCTATACCGAGGGTGTGCGATTCAACCAATCTCATGCGGACCTGTTAACCTTTGTATCGACTCAAGCTGCAATGGCGATCGAAAGCAAACGTGCGCAGGAAAAAATACGACAACAGGCTGACCGGCTTTCCTTATTAAATACAATTTCGAATGCTTTGAGTTCAACACTTAACCTTGATGACCTGTTGGAGATTGTATACCATGAGATCATGAAAGCG
>Ga0334722_10001347_pt1 | contig 31137 bp, 26 predicted proteins | sample C3_bottom_MG_FD_207210 | JGI IMG/M metagenome (GOLD analysis project Ga0334722, IMG submission 207210) | Sediment microbial communities from Yellowstone Lake, YNP, Wyoming, USA - C3_bottom | ecosystem: Environmental > Aquatic > Freshwater > Lake > Sediment | place: USA: Wyoming | collected... | reverse complement strand
CCCAGACCCCGACTACGGCCTGCTGAAAGGGGCCATCTCGGCACACCTCGGCGTGGCCCGTGAGTCTTTACTTGTCGGCAACGGATCGACCGAGCTTATCTACCTCCTGCCGAGGGTCATTGCGCCCGGGAAGGCGCTCGTGTTTGCCCCGTCGTTCTCCGATTACGAAAGGGCGTGCCGCCTGGCCGGGGCAAAAATATCCTTCTTTCCTCTGACAGAGAAGACGGGTTTCCTGCCGGACATGGATAAACTGAAGGCGGCCCTCCAAGGGGTTGACCTGTTCTTTGTCTGCAACCCGAACAACCCAACGGGTGTACTGCTCGATAAATCCGTTCTGCTCGATATATTGAAGCTCGCGAAGAAGGCCGGGGCGTTCACGGTGGTAGACGAGGCGTTCATCGAATACGCGCCCGGCAAATCCATACTGCCCGAAGCGGCGTCATACATGAACGTCGCGGTCTTGAGGAACTTCACGAAGTTCTACGGCATGCCAGGGCTAAGGGCAGGTTACGTCGTGGCACACCCTTCGGTTATAAAAAAGCTCGAAGCAGCCAAGGAGCCTTGGAGCGTCAACACTTTGGCAGAGCGGGCCGTGGTCGCAGCGTTATCGGACGCCTCACATGCGAAGAAAAGCCTGAGGCTCGTAGAGAATGAGAAAAATTACCTCTACGGCGAGCTTTCCCGAATACCCGGCCTCTACCCCTATAGCCCTTCCGTGAACTTCATGCTGGTAAAGATTGTCAAGAAAGGACTCGACGCGGCCACGCTCACAGAGACGCTTGCATCGAAAGGCATATTAATAAGGGACTGCACAAACTTCCGGGGACTGGGCTGCGGTTTCATCAGGGTGGCCGTAAAGACGAGGGCGGAGAATAAATTCCTGATAGACGTACTGAAAGGCGTAATCCTTTAAAAGTATACATTTCCCCTTGATTTCTTTACAACCCACACGCACTGTGATAGATTTATTTCATGAAGCATACCGCACTCTACGAAAAGCATAAGTCGCTCGGCGCGAAGTTCTTCGAGTTTGGCGGATGGGAGATGCCGCTCGAGTATTCCGGCGTCGTGAAGGAGCACGAGGCCGTGCGCACCCATGCGGGGCTATTCGACGTCGGGCACATGGGCGCAATAGAGGTAGGCGGGCCTGACAGCATCCCGTTCCTCCGGAAGGTCCTGACCTTCAGGCCTGAGACATTGCCTGTCGACCGGGCGCGGTACGCATTCCTGCTTAACCCGGAGGGCGGCATAAAAGACGACCTGATGGTCTACCGCCTGAACGAGGAGCGCTTCCTGCTCTGCGTCAATGCCGGGAACAAGACGGGCGACCTGGAATGGCTTAAGGAGAACGAGTCCGGCTTCGACGCGGTGTTAATCGACGACAGCCCGGATACGGCGATACTCGCCCTGCAGGGGCCCGCGTCGTGGGATATCGCGAAAAAAGCCCTCGATATTGACCCGGCCGGGTTCAAGTACCATGCGTTCATAAACTCCATGTATTCCGGCACGGGGTACATCCTCTCCAAGACGGGCTATACAGGCGAGAAGGGTTTCGAGATATTCATACACAACAAGTCCGTATCCGCCGTGTGGGACAGTATCATGCAGGCCGGGCGCGAGGACGGTATCGTCCCGTGCGGGCTCGGGGCCAGGGACACCCTCAGGCTCGAGATGGGGTTTCTGCTCCACGGCAACGACATGGACGAGGGCACAACCCCGTTCGAGGCAGGGTACGAAGGCGCGATAGATTTCGAAAACACGGAGTTCATAGGGAGGGAGGCTCTTCTCAGGGTAAAGGCCGAAGGCCCGAAGAAGAGGCTCGTCGGACTCGTCCTGAAAGAGAAGGGCGTACCGAGGCACGGCTGCCGGGTATTGGCGGGAGGCGTTGAGGTTGGGGCCGTCACAAGCGGTAACTTCTCGCCCATGCTCAAAGAGGGCATCGCGCTCGCATATCTCAAGGTCGATGCGCCGGGTGAAGGCCTCGCGATAGATATACACGGAAAGCCTCACGAGGCCGAAGTTGTTTCGCTTCCGTTCTACAGGAAGAAATGACACGCAGAAACCCCCACCCCCGTCCCCTCCCCCGCAGGTGGGGAGGGGGATAATAAAAATAGCCTTACACGTACAATGGTTACTCTATGCGCTACATACCTAACACGGCCAAAGACAGGGACGAGATGCTGAAGGCCGTGGGCGTGTCCGGCTTCGAGGAACTTGTCTCCGACATACCGGCCGGGCTTGTGCTTAAAGACGGGCTTGACATACCGTCGGCGATTTCCGAATACGAACTTATGAGAGAGCTGAAGGCGCTGGCCGCAAGGAACGCCGACGCTTCGGAGTATGCCTGCTTCCTTGGCGGAGGCGCATACGACCACTTCATACCCTCCGTTGTGCAGCACCTTTATTCCCGCAGCGAGTTCTACACGTCCTATACGCCCTACCAGGCCGAGGTCAGTCAGGGCACGCTCCAGGCGGCCTTCGAATACCAGACCATGGTCTGCGATCTTACCGGGATGGAGGCCGCCAATGCCTCTATGTACGATGGGGCGTCCGCGATGGCGGAGGCGGCCCTGATGGCGCAGAGGCTTACCAAAAGGCCGGAAGTTGCTGTATCTCCCACAGTCCACCCGAACTACAGGAAAGCTCTCCGGACATACATGCGTGGCATAAAGACCGCCGTCTTCGAGATACCATATGTGCAGGGTGCCGGTACGACGGACATGGACGCGCTTGCCGAGGACGTGACCGACAAGACTGCCGCCGTAATTATCCAGTACCCGAACTTCTTCGGATGCATCGAGGACCTGGAGGCTATCGCAAGGCTGGCCCACGAAAAAGGCGCGCTCCTCGTGGCCGTTGTCGACCCGATAGCGCTCGGGCTGCTTAAAAGCCCCGGCGAGCTTGGCGCGGACATCGTGGTGGGCGAGGGGCAGGGGCTCGGCAAGACGCTTTCGTTCGGCGGGCCGTACCTGGGGTTATTTGCCTGCCGGGAGGCGCACCTGAGGCAGATGCCCGGCCGGGTGGTCGGCGAGACGAAAGACGCGGACGGCAGGCGCGGGTACGTCCTGACGCTCCAGACGAGGGAGCAGCACATAAAGCGGGAGCGGGCGACTTCGAACATATGTACCAACGAGGCGCTGGTAGCGCTGATGGCCGCTATATACCTCTCCGCGATGGGCAGGCACGGCATACGGAAGGTAGGCGAGCTATGCCTCAGGAAGTCTCATTACGCAATGGACGAACTGGCTAAGAGGCCGGGTGTTACGCAGGCGTTCTCGGCGCCGTTTTTCAAGGAGTTCGTTATAAAGACAAAAAAGGGCGTCTCGTCGGTCAATAAAAAGCTCCTCAAGCAGAAGGTAATTGGCGGGCTGGACCTGGGCGATTATTACCCCGAGCTGAAGAACCACGTCCTGATCGCAGTGACAGAGAAACGGACGAAAGAGGAGATAGACGCTCTGGCTGGGGGATTTTAGGAAGTTAACCGCAGGGCATCGGCTATGACCAGTCTTATGTATTTTTCGCTCTTCGGCGGGGTGATGCTCCTGCTCTTCGGCATAAGGCAGGCCGGTGAGGGCCTCCAGAAGGCCGCGGGCGCGCACCTAAAGATCGTCCTTGCGTACCTTACCAAGAACCGTGTATTCGCCCTTCTCCTGGGCATCGTCATTACCATCCTCACCCAGTCCTCGACCGCGACGACGGTCATGCTGGTCGGCTTCGTCAACTCCGGCATCATGCAGTTCTCCCAGACGCTCGGCGTCATACTAGGTGCGGACATCGGGACGACCGTCACCGTCCAGATAATCGCGTTCGACATACTCGGCTACTCGATACTCTTTATAGGTCTTGGCCTTCTCGCTATGTACGTGGGCAAGAGCAGGCTATGGAAGGACCTCGGCCAGGGCGTGCTCGGCTTCGGCTTTATTTTCCTGTCCATGAAGATAATGTCGGACGCGATGGCCCCGCTCAAGTCCAGCGAGGCGTTCAGGCTGATGCTGACCCTGCTTGCCGACAACCCCGTCATGGGCATCCTGGTATCGGCGGCCTTCACCGCCGTGGTGCATTCGAGCGCCGCGACCATCGGTGTCGCCCTGTCTCTTGCGTCGCAGGGGCTGATAGACCTGCCCCAGGCGATCCCCATAATATTCGGCGCGAACATCGGCACCTGCGCCACGGCGCTACTGGCGGGATTTGCAGGCGAGGTAGGCGCAAGGCGCGTCGCATACGCGCATACGCTCTTCAAGGTGCTCGGCGTGCTGATATTCTTCCCGTTCATCTCACAGCTCGCGGGCCTCGTGGAGGGGACAAGCACGAACACCATGCGGCAGATTGCTAACGCGCACACCTTCTTCAACCTCTCGCTCGGGCTTCTGTTCCTGCCTTTTTCGGGGCTGATGGCGCGGTATCTTATAAAAGCCGTGCCCGAGACCGAAAAGGAGGCTCCGTTTGGGCCGAAATACCTTGACGAAGGGGTGCTGTCCACCCCGTCGCTCGCCATATCTCAGGCGTCGAGGGAGACTACGCGGATGGCCGACATCGTCCAGGAGATGCTGAGCAAGGTGATGACGGCGCTTAAGACGAGGGACGAGGGCCAGGTAGCCGAGATAGAGGACATGGACGACATGGTGGACAAGCTGGACAGAGGGATAAGGTTTTACCTCGCCAAACTTGCAAAGTCCGCTCTGACCGAGGAACTGTCACGGAAAGAGATAGCGATTATCGCAATAACCTCGGACCTGGAGAACATAGGGGACATTATAGACAAGCACCTGATGTATATGGCGAGGAAGAGGATAAAAAACAACCTCACCTTCTCGAAGGAAGGTTTCGAGGAGCTTACCGTGTTCCACAAGAAGACGATGGAGAACTTCGCCATGGCGGTCGGCGCATTCGCCACCAACGACCACGGCCTGGCCGAACATGTCATGCGAAACAGGGAAAAGGTCGCCGAGCTTGAAAAGGAGTACAGGAACGCGCACATAGAAAGGCTGAGGCAGGGCCTGCCTGAATCCCACGAAACGAGCGCCATACACCTGGACGTCCTGTCCAACATGGAACGCATAAACGCCTACATTACGCATATCGCATTCTCCATACTCGAAAGCCGCGGCGAGGCTTAGCCGTACAACATATCCGTTGACATTCAATCTGTTTGACTTTAGAATCAATTTGTTGAAGGAACAGCCGGACTCTATGACAAATTCCTGGGACGCGACTCAAAACAGACGATGGGGAAATCAGCCAAGTTTTTCGTAATAAGGATGCTTCGGGCGATCGGCTTGTCGATATACGCCAGGGAAGCATATAACTGGTGCAAATACCTGCTGAACACTTCGGAGAGGGCTGCGAACAAACGGCTTATTAGCCAGGGTGCGCCCGACGGACTTCCGCTGCCGCCTGTTAAGTTGGTCTACCTTGTGTCGGGCCGTTTCGATATAGTAGCATATTACAAAGGCGGGGCCGGAGGCGCGGCAGGCATCAAGGGACTGCTCCAGAAAAACGGCGTTGATATGAACACGCTCGGCTCTATCCTCGATTTCGGCTGCGGCTGCGGCAGGACGATACGCCACTGGAAGTCACTGACCGGCCCGAAGATATACGGCTGTGACTACAACCCCCGGCTCGTCGAGTGGTGCAAAAATAATATCGGGTTCGCGGAGTTCTCTACAAACGGCCTCAACGCGAAGCTCGGCTACGAAGACGGGATGTTTGGGTTTATCTATGTGATATCCGTCTTTACCCATTTCGACAAAGACCGGCAGGTGGCGTGGATAAACGAACTGAGGAGGGTCATTAAGAATGGGGGATACCTCCTGATTACCGTACACGGCAGGAACAGGCTGAGCCATTTGACGGAAGATGAACGAAAGCAGTTCGAGTCCGGCTCGCTCGTTGTGGTAAGCGGAGAGGAGGCCGGCAGCAACGAATGCGCGGCCTATCACCCTGAGCGATACGTCAGGGATGTACTGGCGCAGGGTTTTACCGTGGTTGATTTCGTACCTGGCGACATCAAAGGCACAAGCCAGGACTCCTACCTGCTCCGGAAGGACGGCTGAGTCCGCCGCCTTCTCCCCCATATGTAACTGCATGATATTCCACTAAATTGGCTGAATCCCACGCAAAAGAGGCGGGTTGAGTTAGTGCGAGAATAATTTGCAGATTATTCTTTACATGCCCGTCCATTATTGTTATAATTTACATTCTCTCAAGGGGCAATGTTTATATTAATGAAGGACTTACGCGAGGTAGGAACGGATGACGCGCGGCGGCAGCAAGTTCGACAGCATAGATGACGCAATCAAGGACATAAAGAACGGGAAGATGGTCATCCTCATCGACGATGAGGACCGGGAGAACGAGGGCGACCTTACAATGGCCGCGGAGAAGGTCACTCCCCAGGCGATAAACTTCATGGCGAAGCACGGCCGCGGGCTTATCTGCCTATCCCTCACGCCGGAGAAGGTCGAGTCCCTGAACCTGCCGATGATGACCAGCCAGAATACCTCTTCGTTCGGCACGGGCTTCACTGTCTCCATAGAGGCCAAGAAGGGCGTCACGACCGGCATATCCGCCAAGGACAGGGCCACGACGATACTGACGGCTATCAGGCCTGACTGCATCCCCGAAGACCTTGCGCGGCCCGGGCACGTATTCCCGCTCAGGGCTAAGAAAGGCGGGGTCTTAAAGCGCGCCGGCCAGACCGAGGGCTCGGTGGACCTTTCGCGCCTCGCCGGCCTCACGCCCGCGGGCGTGATTTGCGAGATAATGAACGACGACGGTACTATGGCCAGGGTGCCGCAGCTTGCCGAGTTCGCCGCGCTTCACAAGCTCAAGATGATTACCATCAAGGACTTGATAGCTTACAGGATGAGGCGCGAGTCGTTCGTAAGGAGGGCCGCGACCACGTCGCTCCCGACCGAATACGGCGAGTTCAAGGCGATAGCCTACGAGAACGACATGGACGACTCCGACCACCTGGCCCTTGTCAAGGGCGACATCAGCCCGGACGACGACGTGCTGGTGCGGGTGCATTCGGAGTGCCTGACCGGCGACGTCCTGCACTCCCTGCGCTGCGACTGCGGCGACCAGCTCCACAAGGCTATGGCAATTATCGAGAAGGAAGGCAAGGGCGTCATCCTCTACATGCGCCAGGAGGGCAGGGGCATAGGGCTTGTAAACAAGCTCCGCGCCTACGAGCTTCAGGACAAGGGCATGGACACCGTCGAGGCCAACATAGAGCTCGGTTTCAAGGCCGACCTCAGGGACTACGGCATCGGCGCGCAGATACTCGTCGACCTGGGGGTTAAGAAGATGAGGCTCCTGACCAACAACCCCAGGAAGATAGTCGGCCTCGAAGGCTACGGGCTGAAGGTCGTCAAGCGGGTCTCTATAGAGGTCCAGGCGCAGGAGAAGAACATAAAGTACCTGAAGACGAAGAAGAACAAGATGGGACACATACTGGAAAACGTTTAGTAAAAGGAGGCATTGATGCCCAAGCAGCTGCAGGGCGACCTGAACGCGAAGGGTCAGAAGTTCTGCATACTGGTCTCGAGGTTCAACGACTTCATCACCTCAAGGCTTCTGGACGGCGCGGTGGATGCAATTACACGGAACGGGGCCAGGGACGAGGACATCACCGTGGTGCGCGTGCCCGGCGCGTTCGAGATACCAGTGGTGGCTAAGAAGGCGGTCATGTCCAAGAAGTACGACTCCGTGATATGTCTTGGCGCCGTCATAAAGGGCGCGACCCCGCACTTCGACTACGTAAGCGCGGAGGTATCAAAGGGCGTTGCATCGGTCGGGATGGAGTCCGGCATACCCGTCATCTTCGGGGTGCTCACGACGGACTCGATAGAGCAGGCGATAGAGCGCGCGGGCTCCAAGTCCGGCAACAAGGGTTTCGACGCCGCCATGGCGGCGATAGAGATGGTAAACCTCTTCAAGGCGATGAAGTAGCCCGAGGGCCGTTCTTTGTCAACAGGGTGCATCTGAGATGGGAAGCCGCCGAAAGGCCAGGGAACTGGCGCTCCAGTACCTCTACAAGCTCGACGTTGCCGGAGACGTGTTCACACGCGACGAGCTGGAGGGCTTCCTGCATGACTTCAGCAGCCAGGACGAGGACAAGGACTACGCCGTCATACTGATAGACAACACCTTCAAGAACAAAGAAGACATAGACAAGGCCATATCGGCGTACCTCGAGAACTGGACTATCGAGAGGCTCTCCACGATTGACAGGAACATCCTGCGTTTCGCCACCTGCGAGCTTATATATTTCATGGACATCCCTGTCAACGTCGCGATAAACGAGGCAATCGAGATAGCCAAGAAGTACAGCCTGGAGGAGTCCGCGACTTTCATCAACGGCGTCCTGGACAAGATTGCCAGGGAGAGCAGGAAGGGTCAGGCTATATGATAGAGAGATACTCCCGGCCGGAGATGGCCGCGGTCTGGTCGCAGGAGAACAAGTTCAGGAAGTGGCTGCTGGTCGAGACGCTTGCCTGCGAGGCGTGGTCGAAGCTCGGCCGCGTGCCGAAGAAGGCGCTCGACAACATAAAGAAAAAAGCGGCGTTCGAGACCGCGAGGGTGGACGAGATCGAGCTGGTGGTCAAGCACGACGTGATCGCGTTTCTCACGAACGTGGCAGAGCACGTAGGCGACGACGCCCGGTTCATACACCTGGGACTCACGTCCTCGGACGTGCTCGACACCGCGCTCGCCATACAGATGAAGGAGGCCGCCGGCATCATCATCAAGGACATCCAGGCCCTCATGGACGTGCTTAAGAGGCGCGCATACGAGCACAAGGACACCGTGATGGTAGGCCGCTCGCACGGCATACACGCGGAGCCGACGACCTTCGGGCTTAAGATGGCGCTCTGGTACGACGAGATGAAGCGGAACCTGGCCCGTATGAAGGAGGCGAGGGATGCGGCCGCCTACGGGAAGATTTCGGGCGCGGTCGGGACGTTCGCGAACGTCGAGCCGTTCGTCGAGGAATACGTCTGCAAGGCCGCGGGCTTGAAGCCCGCCCCCGTCTCGACACAGATAGTGCAGCGCGACCGGCACGCACAGTACATGACTGCGCTGGCGATGACGGCCTCGTCTCTCGAGAAGTTCTCGGTAGAGATAAGGCACCTCCAGAGGACCGAGGTCTACGAGGCGGAGGAGTTCTTCTCTAAGGGTCAGAAAGGCTCGTCCGCGATGCCGCACAAGCGTAACCCGATAGCCTCAGAGAACATATCGGGGCTCGCGAGGATCATCCGCGGCAACACCATGGCGTCCTACGAGAACATAGCGCTATGGCACGAGCGCGACATCAGCCATTCGTCGGTCGAGCGCATCATAATACCGGACAGCACGATACTGATGGACTACATGCTGAAGCGGTTCACCGGGATAATGGACAAGCTTCTGGTATATCCCGACAACATGATGGCGAACCTGAACAAGATGAAAGGCCTTATACACTCGCAGCGGGTACTGATAGCGCTCGCCGAGAAGGGCGTATCGCGCGAGGAGGCGTACAGGCTCGTGCAGAGAAACGCGATGCCGGTCTGGGAGAAGGGCAAGGACTTCAGCAAGCTCCTTAAGGCCGACAAGGACGTGAGGAAGACGCTCAAACCGGGCGAAATTGACGAGTGCTTCTCGCTCGAATACCACACGAAGAACGTGGACTATATCTTTAACCGCGTGTTCGGGAAGAAGGGCAAGAGATGAACAGCGATACCTCGGCCTGGCTGACCGAGATACTCATATCGCTTGGTATATTTGCCGCCTTCGTCGTGGCGGGCAAGGCGCTTATATTTATTATTGACCGCTTTGTCCGTAAGCTCACCGAGAATACCGCCACCCAGTTGGACGACATGCTCCTCGCCGTCGTCGAGAAGCCGTCCTACTACCTGATAATACTCTGGGGCGCTTACATATCCTTCCACAGGCTCAAGCTCGAATTCGGCGACAGAGTGTTTGACGTAGCCGACAAGGCAGTCTTCGTAATCGCGGTCGCGCTGTTCGTAAAGCTCGTCTACGACGTCATTAACGCCATGCTCGAATGGTACGCGCTCAGCATCGCGGAAAAGGGCAGGGAGGACATCGGCAAGTCCGTAATCCCGCTCCTCAAGAAGCTCGTAAAGATTTTCGTCATCATATCCGGCCTCATCGTCGTACTCGACCACTTCAGTTACAACATCTCTTCACTTATCGCCGCGCTCGGCGTATCGTCGCTTGCAATCGGCCTGGCCGCGAAGGAGACCCTGTCTAACATGATAGCGGGTTTTGTCATCGTGGTCGACCGGCCGTTCAGGCTGGGCGACAGGATAGAGTCCGACGGCAAGGTGGGCGACGTCATGGAGATGGGGCTTCGGAGCACCAAGATAAGGACGCTCGATAACAATATTCTGATAATCCCTAACACCAAGCTGGTGGATAACGTCGTGAACAACTACGCCTACCCGGAAAACGGCCAGACCCATACCATGAAGGTTGGCGTGGAGTACGGTTGCGACGTTGCCAAGGTCAAGCGGGTGCTGCTCGACGTGGTCGGCGGCGTCCCGGAAATCTTGAAAGACCCGCCGCCAGGCGTTTTTTTCACCGAGCATGGCGACTTCGCTCTTGTATTCCAGGTGTTCTACCGCGTGCCGGAATATACGCTCAAGTGGGCGGTGCTCGACAAGATAAACACCGCCATAAACAGGAGGTTCGCGGAGGAGGGGATAAACATGGCCTACCCGACGCGCACCCTGCATATACGAAAAGACGAAGGTACTCCCGCCGCAGGCATGGCGGCGACACATTAACGGTATTCAGGAGACATACATGAAGCTCAAGAAGATGAAGATGATCTACGAGGGCAAGGCGAAGAAGATATACAGGACGGACGACCCGGACCTGTACGTCCAGCACTTCAAGGACGACGCGACCGCCTTCAACGCGAAGAAGCGCGGCACCATCGTGAACAAGGGCGTGATGAACAACAGGATATCGGAGAGGCTCTTCAACCTCCTCGAATCCGAAGGGGTGCCCACGCACTTCGTCGAGAGGACTTCGGCTCGGGATATGGTCGTGAAGAAGCTCGACATCGTGCCGGTCGAGGTCGTCGTCAGGAACATAATCGCGGGCAGCATGTCGAAGCGGCTCGGCATCCCGGAGGGCACGAAGGCCAGGAAGCCGATACTCGAGTTCTACTACAAGTCGGACGCGCTCGACGACCCGCTAATCAACGACGACACGGCGATTGCGCTCGGCTGGGCGACCGCCGCGGAACTCAAGACCATCAAGACGATGGCAAAGAAGGTCAACAGCGTGCTGAGCAAGTTCTTCAGCAAACGGGGCATCCTGCTGGTAGACTTCAAGCTCGAGTTCGGCAGGCACAAGGGGAAGATACTGCTCGGCGACGAGATATGCCCGGACACCGCACGGCTGTGGGACAAGAAGACGATGGAGAAGATGGACAAGGACCGCTTCCGTCGCGACCTCGGCAAGATAGAGGAGGCGTACCAGGAAGTGCTTAAGAGGGTGTGCGAACAATAGAGGACATTATGCTTACCGCAAGAGTTTATGTGACACTGAAGAAAGGCGTCCTCGACCCGCAGGGGAAGGCCGTGCAGCATTCGCTGGCCTCGCTCGGGTACAACGGCGTCGACGACGTCCGGCTCGGCAAGTACGTCGAGGTCAAGCTGAACGAGACCGACAAGGAAAAGGCCAAGGTGCAGTTGAAGGAGATGTGCGAGAAGCTCCTGGCCAATACGGTCATTGAGGACTTCAAGTTCGATATTGAGTAGGGGATGAGGTATTTATGAGATTCGGCGTATTGGTGTTTCCCGGCTCCAACTGCGACCACGACTGCTACCACGTGATGAAGCACGTTATGGGGCAGGAGGTGGACTTCATCTGGCACAAGGAGGAGTCCTTCAAGGTCAAGTACGACGGGATAATAATCCCCGGTGGCTTCTCCTATGGGGACTACCTCCGGACCGGGGCGATAGCGCGGTTCTCGCCGGTCATGAAGGCGGTGGAGCACTTTGCGAAGGGCGGCGGTATGGTAATCGGCATCTGCAACGGTTTCCAGATACTACTCGAAGCAGGTCTGCTTCCGGGCGCTATGCTCCGCAACGAATCGTTGAAATTTGTCTGCAAGGACGTGCACGTAAGGGTGGAGTCGGAGGCGACTCCGTTCACGCGCTGCTGCAACACCGGGGATGTGCTCCGCATACCAATCGCGCACGCGGAAGGCAACTACTTCGCGGACGACGAGACGATAGCGATGCTGAACGAGGAGCGGCAGGTAATCCTACGGTACTGCGACAGAGGCGGCAACATCACCAAAGAGTCGAACCCGAATGGCTCCGTCGAGAACATAGCGGGCATATGCAACAGGGAGCGTAACGTGATGGGCATGATGCCGCACCCGGAGAGGGCCTCAGAGGCTGTGCTCGGCAACACGGACGGCAAGAACATCTTCGCCTCGATGATGAGCCATTCGGCGATATTCCAGAATTCGTGCAAACTGCCGGGCTACACGGCGGTGGAGTTTAAGAAGTGAGGAAGCCCCTCACCCCTGTATCCCCTCTCCCGCGAGGAGAGGGGAATAGTAGGGTGGGCACGGCCCACCATAATGTTGTCATTCTGTGCGTAGCGAAGAATCTGCTTTGAGGTAACTTATGCAAAACGAATATACCGCTGTGATAAAAAAGGTGGACAAATATTGGATAGGCTGGATTGAGGAAGTACCCGGCGTGAACTGCCAGGAACGCACCAAGAAGGGACTTATCGAAAGCCTGAAGATTACTCTTAAGGAAGCCCTTGGGTTATTTTTATAAATGAAAAAGAAACCGTTAGGCGAGACAATGACTAAGACAAAGAAAGAACCGGAAATCACTCCCGAACTCGTAGCCTCGCACGGCCTGTCTCCTGACGAGTACGAGAAGATACTCAAGATACTCGGCCGGAAGCCGACGTACACCGAGCTCGGGATATTCTCGGTGATGTGGAGCGAGCACTGCTCGTACAAGTCGTCGCGTCCGCACCTGAAACGCTTCCCGACCAAGGCGCCGTGGGTTATACAGGGTCCGGGCGAGAACGCGGGCGTGATAGACATAGGCGATGGGCAGGCCGCGATATTCAAGATGGAGTCGCACAACCACCCGTCCTTCATAGAGCCTTACCAGGGCGCGGCGACCGGTGTGGGCGGAATACTGCGCGACGTCTTCACGATGGGCGCGAGGCCGATCGCCAACATGGACTCGCTCAGGTTCGGCCCGCTCGACGTGCCGAAGAACCGCTACCTCGTGCACGGGGTCGTGGCCGGCATCGCGGGCTACGGCAACTGCATGGGCATACCGACGGTCGGCGGCGAGGTCTACTTCAACGATATATATAACGGCAACAACCTCGTGAACGCGTTCACGCTCGGCATCGCGAGGACGGACCGCATATTCTACGGCACGGCGGCGGGCGTCGGCAACCCCGTGATATACGTCGGCTCCAAGACCGGACGCGACGGGATACACGGCGCGACGATGGCATCGGAGGAGTTCTCCGAAGGCACGGAGGAGAAGCGTCCGACGGTGCAGGTGGGCGACCCGTTCACCGAGAAACTGCTCCTCGAAGCCTGCCTCGAGCTGATGTCAAAAGACCTCATCATCGGCATACAGGACATGGGCGCGGCGGGGCTTACCTCTTCGTCGTGCGAGATGGCGTCGCGCGGCGGCGCGGGCATGGAGATGGAGCTACAGCTTGTCCCAAGGCGCGAGGAGGGCATGATACCCTACGAGCTGATGCTGTCCGAGTCTCAGGAGCGGATGCTGATAGTCGCCAAGGTGGGCAGGGAGTCCGAGGTCGAGGCCATATTCAAGAAATGGGACCTGGAGGCCGTGACCATAGGACGGGTGACGGACGACGGGATGCTTCGCGTTAAGGACGACGGAGTGGTCGTGGCCGAGATACCTGCAAGGACTATTGCCGAGGAGGCACCGGTCTATAACCGGCCATATTCGAGGCCGTCCTATATAGACGAGCTGCAGGTTTTGAACGCCGACCTGCTGTCCGTCCCCAAGGACATGAACGATGTATTGGTAAAGCTTCTTGAGTCGCCGACGATAGCCGACAAGACATGGGTGTACCGCCAGTACGACCACATGGTGCGTACGAACACTATGGTACTGCCAGGCTCGGACGCGGGCGTGGTCAGGATAAAGGACACGAAGAAGGCGCTTGCCATGTCGGTGGACTGTAACTCGCGCTACTGCTTCCTGCACCCGCTCTTAGGCGGGGCCGCGGCGGTCGCGGAGTCCGCGCGTAACGTCGTCTGCTCCGGCGGCAGGCCGCTCGCGCTCACCGACTGCCTTAACTTCGGTAACCCGGAGAAGCCGGACATCATGTGGCAGTTCCAGCAGGCGGTCGAAGGCATATCGCTCGCATGCGAGAAGCTCGGCACACCGGTCGTATCCGGCAACGTGAGCTTCTATAACGAGACGAAGGGGCTCGGCATATACCCGACCCCGGTTATCGGCATGGTCGGGATAATCGATGATGCGTCTAAGGCGACCACGCAGTGGTTCAAGGACGCGGGCGACGTAGTCGTCCTGCTCGGCGAGACGAAAGACGAGATTGGCGCGAGCGAGTACCTGAAGGTGGTACACAGCCAGGAACGCGGGCTTCCGCCCGACCTTGATCTGGACGTCGAGGTCGCGCTCCAGAAGGCTACGCTCGAAGCTATAAACAGCGGCATAGTCAAGTCCGCGCACGACTGCTCCGAGGGCGGGCTTGCGGTCGCGCTTGCCGAGTGCTGTTTCAGGGGGCAGTCCGACCCGATGGGCGCTTCGGTGGAGATAACCGAGTCCTTCCGCGTGGACTCCGCGCTATTCGGAGAGAGCCAGTCGAGGATAATCGTCTCGGTCGGCGAGGGCAGCGTCGAATCGCTCAAGGCAATAGCAGCGAAGCACGGCGTGCCATGCCTGGTGCTTGGTGTGACCGGCGGCGACAGGCTCGTGATAAAGAAGGGTACGGAGACGCTTATCGACCAGCCGGCCGGTATGCTTAAGAAGGTCTGGCAGGACGCCATTCCGAAGATGTTGAATACGTGAGTGAAGAAAACGTGAGTGCTAAACACGTGGGCGATAAACACGTTTTAGGTTTATTTAGCCACGTCTTCTACTCAAACGTTCGTATCATCCACGTGTGTATTACTCACGTCACTTGAGGTCTAAAGATGTTTGACGAAGACAAGTTCCACGATGAATGCGGCGTGTTCGGAGTTTTCGGGCACCCGGAGGCCGCGAACCTCGCATACCTGGGCCTCTACGCGCTCCAGCACAGGGGTCAGGAGGGCGCGGGCATCGTGTCGTCCGACGGCAAGACGCTTCGGATAGAGAAGGGCCTCGGCCTGGTCTCGGACATATTCAACGCGGACAGGATAAAGATGCTCAAGGGCGACCGCGCCATCGGGCATAACCGCTACTCGACGACCGGCGCGAGCCACCTCCAGGAAAACGTACAGCCCCTGCTTGTCAACTACGCACTGGGCGCGCTCGCGATAGCGCACAACGGGAACCTCACGAACTACGGCATAGTCAAGGACGAGCTCGAGGCATACGGCTCGATATTCCATTCGACGATAGACAGCGAACTGATAGTACACTTAATCGCGCACTCGAAGGGAAGCAACCTCCTCTCACGCGTAATTGACGCGCTCATGCGGCTCGAGGGCGCGTACTCGCTTCTCGTGATGAGCGAGAAGGAGATGATAGGCGTCCGCGACCCGCACGGCTTCCGTCCGCTCTGCATCGGACTGCTGGACGGTGCGTACGTGCTCTCGTCCGAGACGTGCGCGCTCGACTTGATAGAGGCCCAGTACGTGCGAGACGTTGAGCCTGGCGAGGTAGTCGTAATAAACGAAAACGGGATAGAGTCCTACAAGCCGTTCCCGGACGCTCGCCAGTCGTGCTGCATATTCGAGTACATATACTTCTCGCGCCCGGACAGCTATATCTTCGGGGAGAACGTGAACTTCGTGAGGAAGATGCTCGGCCGAAAGCTCGCAATAGACAACCCGGTAGAGGCCGACCTCGTCGTGCCGGTGCCGGACTCGGGCGTCCCGGCCGCGCTCGGATACTCGGAGGCGTCGGGCATCCCGTTCGACGTCGCGCTCATCAGGAACCACTACGTCGGCCGCACGTTCATCGAGCCTCAGCAGAGCATCAGGCACTTCGGCGTGAAGATAAAGCTGAACCCGGTAAAGAAACTGCTCGAAGGAAAGAGGGTCGTCCTGGTAGACGACTCGATAGTGCGCGGTACGACGAGCCGGAAGCTCGTCAAGATGGTGCGGCAGGCGGGTGCGAAGGAAGTCCATATGCGGATAAGCTCGCCGCCCACGACGCACCCGTGTTTCTACGGCATAGACACGCCGACGAGGCAGGAACTGATAGCCGCAACGCACAGCGTCGAGGAGATTAGGCGGTACATAACCGCGGACTCGCTGGGATACCTGACGATAGAGGGTCTTCTGGAGGTCGTGCCTAACTCCATCGGGCGTTTCTGCACCGCCTGCTTCAACGGAGACTACCCGATGCCATTCCCGAGAGAGAAAGTAACCCAACTCGGGCTCTTCGAGAAATAAGATGCTCTTCAGGGCTTCGAGCATAGTCCTGCTTCTACTCTGCCTCAACTTCCTTTGGGGCTCAAGGCCCGTCGATTATACACTCGCCGTACTCTTGGTAATCTGGACTATAGTGTCGCTTCGGGGCATGGCCTCCATGCGGAGCCAGGTCTTCGGCCGGGTCTACTGGCGCGGGGAGAGCACCCCCACCCCAGCCCCTCCCCCGCAGGTGGGGAGGGATATAAAGTATTCCGCCGCGCTGACATTCGACGACGGGCCCGGCCCGTATACGCCGCAGGTCCTCGACGTTCTCAGCTTACACGGAGTGAAGGCGACCTTCTTCGTTATCGGCGATAACCTGAGGAAGTTCCCGGACACCGCGCGCCGGATACTCGACGATGGGCACGAGTTCGGCAACCACACGCAGTCGCACCCCTGGATGTTCAGGATGCTTTTCTCCCGCATCAAGGAAGACATAGAGGACTGCCAGGAGGAAATACGCGCACTCACAGGGGCCAGGCCGAGGTTCTTCCGTCAGCCGATAGGGATGAACAACCCGAGCGTCATGAAGGTCATAGACGGGATGGGGATGGTTATGGTAGGATGGCAGGTCAGGGCCTACGACGGCGTGCGTGCGAATAAAGAAGACATCGTGAAGAGGATAACGGGCGGCGTCAGGCCCGGCGGGATAATCCTCCTGCACGACGGCTGCGACGGCAAGGTGAAATGCGACCGCACGCCGACCGTCGAGGCGCTGAAAGAGATTATACCCGCGCTGAAGGCGATGGGGTATGAGTTCAGGACGGTGAGCGAGTTGATAGGGGTGGAGAACAGGCAGGGGTAGCCCCTCACCCCTGTGTCCCCTCTCCCGCGAGGAGAGGGGAGTTGTAGGGGCGCGATTCATTGCGCCCGTCCGTCATTCCCGCGAAGGCGGGAATCCAGGTTTAAAACCTGGGCCCCGTGTCAAGCACGGGGTGATAAACATTAGGGTGCGGGCGCAATGAATTGCGCCCCTACAAAAAAATAGATGCGCATTAAAATCATCGCCCCGAAATGGCCCATGCACAGCATATGGAGCCGTTTATATTTCAAGTTCCCGTACCTGAGCACCGCCGTGCTCGGCGCGCTGACACCGCCCGTGCACGAGGTCGTCATACACGACGAGAACCTTAAGGCCATAGACTACTCCGACGCGCCGGACCTGGTCGCTATAACGGTGCTCACGCCGCTCGCGCCGAGGGCGTACGAGATAGCGGACGAGTACCGAAGTCGCGGGGTGAAGGTCGCGCTCGGCGGTTTCCACGCGACGTGGCGCCCGGAGGAGGCGCTGGGACACGCGGACGCAGTGGTCATAGGCGAGGCGGAAGGCGTATGGCCTGAACTCCTGATGGACGCGGAAGCCGGGACGCTGAAGAAGACCTATAAGGCGGACGGACGCCCGGCCGCGGCCGACCTGCCGGTGCCGAGGCGCGAACTGCTCGACGGGAAGGGCTACTTCTTCACGAACATTCTGCAGACGACGCGCGGCTGTCCGTTCGACTGCAAGTTCTGCTCGGTCACCGCGTTCTACGGCGGGACGTACCGGTTCCGGCCCGTGGAGGAGATAGAGAAAGAAGTGCAGAGCTTCACGAAGGGCGCGGGCTTCGTGCTGTTCGTGGACGACAACATAGTAGGCAACCCGGCATACGCGAAGAGGCTCTTCGCCATGCTGAAGAACTACAAGAAGAAATGGATGAGCCAGGCGTCAACGACCATCATCAAGGACCCGGAGCTTCTGAAGCTCGCGTCCGAGTCCGGCTGTTACGGTCTTTTCATGGGGTTCGAAAGCCTTACCCAGGAAAACCTCGACATGATGGGCAAGAAGATGAACGCGATAGAGAAGTACAGGGACGTCATATCGAAGCTCCACGACCACGGCATAGGCGTGCACGGCTCGTTCATACTCGGCTACGACCACGACGACACGACCGTGTTCGACAACCTGTTGGACTTCACGCGTGGCGTCCGGCTCGACGCGGCATTCATGCCGGTCCTGACGCCGTTCCCCGGCACGGAGATATACAAGCAGCTCGAAGCGGAAGGCCGGATAATCAACCGCGACTGGTCGCTGTACGACATGGAGCACGTCGTATTCAAACCGAAGAAGATGACGCCAGAGCAGTTGCAGGAAGGGCACGACCGTACGAACCGGGAGTTCTACTCCGCGTCGAACATATTCAGCCGGATAGGCAACCTGAGGCGGAGCCTCTGGATATTCGGGCCGATGAACTGGGACCTCCGCCAGGCATGGCGGAAAAAGTTAGAAGGTTGAGTATACGGGGTCTGGGGCCAATGGCCCCGGCGGGGTTCGGGGCGGAGCCCTGAGGTTCAAGTCTTAGAGGTATTCGATGGACGAGAAGAAGCCGCATTTCCACGAGCACAGGAAGCGCCTGAAGGAGAAGTTCAAGAAGGCCGGGTTTGTCGGCTTCCACGAGTACGAGGCGCTCGAATTTCTGCTGACCTACGCGATACCGAGGCGCGACGTGAAGCCGCTTGCGAAGTCTCTGCTTGAGAAATTCGGCGACTTCCAGGGCGTGCTAGAGGCCCCGGTCGAGGAGCTTGCCGGGTTCCCCGGCATGGGCGAGCATTCGGCACTGCTTATCAAGTTGGCCCGCGACTGCTCGGACATGTTCCTGAAGAAGAAGGCGGTCAAGAAGTCGCGTGTCTGCTGTGCGCCCGACTTGATAAACTACTGCCGCATGAGCATGGCGGGCCTGAAAGATGAACAGTTCAGGGTGGTATTCCTGAACACGCAAAACGAAATTATAGAGATTGAGACCGTACAGGAAGGCACGATAGACCAGTCCGTGGTCTACCCCAGGAAGGTTATGGAACGTGCGCTTTACTACAAGGCCGCGGCCCTGATATTCGTGCACAACCATCCCGGTGGCAAGGTGCGCCCCTCCATGGCCGACAAGGAGATAACCAACTCGCTTGTCACCGCCGCAACCGCTATGGATATCGAGGTCCACGACCACATCATCATCGGCAAGGAAGGTTATTTCAGCTTCCGGGATGCAGGCTTAATGTAATGGCAAGCCCGGTTAAGACCCGCGCCATTGTCATCACGTCCATCCGCTACGGCGAGTCGGACTTAATTGTCACCTTCCTCACCGATTGCCACGGGATAGTCAAGGGTATCGCAAAAAGCGCCCTCAAGAGCAGGAAGCGGTTCGCGGGCTGTTTCGAGCCGTTCACGCTCCTTGAGTTGACGTACAGGGATAAAGGCACGGGCGGGCTTGCCGGGATTGACGCCGCGGAGATATCCGACGCCCATTACGGGATCAGGGAGAACCTAGACAGGATAGAGGCGGGCGCGCGTATGCTCGAGCTCGTGTCGGCGGTCGAGGCGGGCGGGCAGGAGTGCGGGCATGTATTCAGCCTGCTGGACAAGACATTGGGTCTGATTGAAAAATCGAAGGACCCTGCGCCGTTGTGCGGTATATTCCTTGTCAAGTATATCGGCATATCCGGATACAAAATCCCCTATGAGTCGTGCCACAAATGCGGGAAGCCCCTGGCGGGAAATGGGGCATATTATCCGGGCGGTTACGGGCTATTCTGCGCCGGGTGCAAGGGTCTGGACGATCCTCCGAGGCTGAGCCCCGGATGCATTGCTTTCATAAAAGGCGCGGAAGAGATTGACCTCGCCAGGATGGGCCGATTGAAGCTTTCCAAACCCGCCGAAGCGGAACTGTTCGGCTTCCTGAAACGCTATGTTTCCGGTGTTATTGGAAAGAGTTTGAAAACATTAGAAAATATTCCCTGAAGTGCTTGATTTCACTTGACATGTCCTCCGAATTCTGTTAAAAATCTAAGTCCACCGTATCGTTTCAGAGCCTGCTGGAGGGATGCTTGAATTTTCAAGAACTTATCCTTACGCTTCAAAAATACTGGACTTCAAAGGGCTGTGCGATGGTCCAGCCTTACGATATCGAGACCGGCGCAGGCACGTTCAACCCGCACACTTTCCTCCGCGTGCTCGGGCCTGAGCCCTGGATGGCCGCGTACGTCGAACCGTCCAGGAGGCCGACCGACGGCCGTTACGGCGAGAACCCCAACCGCCTCCAGTACTACTACCAGTACCAGGTAATCATGAAACCCTCTCCGGCCAACGTGCAGGACCTCTACCTCGACAGCCTGCGCGAGCTTGGCCTCGACCCTCTGAAGCACGACGTCCGTTTTGTCGAGGACGACTGGGAGTCGCCGACGCTCGGCGCGTGGGGGCTCGGCTGGGAGGTCTGGCTGGACGGTATGGAGATAACACAGTTCACGTACTTCCAGCAGGTGGGCGGCATCGACCTGCGTCCGGTTACCTCCGAGCTGACTTACGGCCTTGAGCGGATAGCCATGTACATCCAGCAGGTGGACAACGTCTACGACCTCGAATGGGCGAAGGGGCTCAAGTACGGCGACGTGCACCACGAGACCGAGGTGGAGTTTTCGAAGTACAACTTCGAGGAGGCGGACGTTGACATGCACTTCAAGCTCTTTGAAATGTTCGAGGCGGAATCGAAGCGCCTCAACAAGCTGGGGCTCGTCCTGCCTGCTTATGACTTTTGCCTGAAATGCTCGCACACGTTCAACATGCTCGACGCGCGCGGCGCGATAAGCGTCACGGAGCGCACGGGCTACATAGGCCGGGTAAGGAACCTCGCTCGCATGTGCGCCGAGAACTACGTCAAGCTGCGGGAGTCCATGGAGTTCCCGCTGCTGAAGAAATAATTGCATCCATTAAGATTGTCATTCTGAGCGAAGCGAAGAATCTCGGGTTTAAAAGTTTTGTCATTGCGAGGAGTCCCCGCACAGCGTGGGGACGACGCGGCAATCTCAGAACCTATTGATCTATTAAGATCGGAGATTGCTTCGCGTTGCTCGCAATGACAGCTTTATAAGGTTTATCCGTAGCCTGTGGGCCGACACGCAGGTCGGCCCCTACATAAAGGTACAATAAAAAACAAATGCCTAAAGAACTGCTTCTTGAAATAGGCACGGAAGAGATACCGGCGGGCTTCATACCGGGCGCGCTCAAGGCCTTGGAGGAGCTTGCGGACAAGGCCCTCACCGACGCGCGCCTTGAGCACGGGGCACTGCGCGCGATGGGCAACCCCAGAAGGCTCGTCCTGCATGTCAAGGATATCGCGGAGCGTCAGCCCGACTCGGTCAGGGTAGTGACCGGCCCTTCGAAGAAGGCCGCCTATGACGATGCAGGCAACCCGACCAAGGCCGCTATGGGCTTCGCCAAGGGCCAGGGTGTGGATGTGTCTGCCCTCACCGTGCAGGCGACCGACAAGGGCGAGTACATCTGCGCGACGATAGAGGAAAAAGGACAGGACGCAAAAGACGTGCTGGCTGTACTCCTGCCGAAGCTGATACTCTCGATGCCGTTCCCGAAGTCCATGCGGTGGGGCAGCAAGGAGATTCGCTTCGCGCGCCCGATACACTGGATACTCTGCCTGCTTGGGAGCGATGTTGTCCACTTCGAGTTGGAAGGCATAAAGAGCAATAATTTCTCTCGCGGGCACAGGTTCATGAGCCCCGGCGTATTCATGGTCAAGGACTTCTCCTCGTACATGCACCAGACCAAGGACAACTCCGTCATAGTGGACCAGGATGTGCGCCGCGACATGGTGCGCACGCAGGTCGCTGACACCGCATCGTCAATTGGCGCGGGCGTCCTGCCGGACGAGGGTCTTCTTCAGGAGATAAGCTTTCTCGTGGAGTACCCTGTCGCCGTGCTCGGCTCTTTCGACAAGAAGTTCCTCGACCTGCCGAAAGAGGCGCTCGTCAACTCTATGCGGGAGCACCAGCGCTACTTCGCGCTCACGGACAAGGCGGGCCACCTGATGGCTAACTTCATAACCATTTCGAACACCAGGGCGGAGGACATGGACGTCGTCCGCTCCGGCAACGAACGGGTGCTACGGGCGCGGCTCTCGGACGCGAAGTTCTTCTTCGAGGAGGACATGAAGCGTACGTTAGACGACCGGGTGAAGGACCTGAAAAAGGTGCTGTTCCAGGAGAAGCTCGGCACGACCTACGACAAGGTAGTCAGGGTGACGCACCTGGCCGAATACGCGGCCGAGGCGCTCTATGCCGACAAGGATACCGCAAAGCACGCGAAGAGGGCCGCGCACCTGTGCAAGGCCGACCTCGTGACGAGCATGGTCTACGAGTTTCCGAACCTCCAGGGCATCATGGGCGGCGAGTACGCCAGGCGGAACGGCGAGGGGGAAGAGGTGGCGCGCGCCATAGTCGAACACTACATGCCGCGTTTCTCCGGAGACGATACGCCATCTACTCCAGTAGGGACTTCGGTATCCGTCGCGGACAAAATGGACACCATAGCGGGCATATTCTCGGTTGGCAAGTCGCCGACCGGCTCCGAAGACCCGTACGCCCTAAGGCGGCAGGCGCTCGGCATAATAGCCATAATATACAAGGGCGGCTTCAGGACATCGCTTACCGCCCTCATAAACAAGGCCGTCGAGCTTCTGAAAGTAAAGGATGAGGAGACCGGCAAGCTTTCGGGAGACGTGCTTGAGTTTTTCAGACAGAGGGTGAACAACCAACTCGTGTCCGAGGGCTTCGAGTACGACACCGTGGACGCGGTGCTTGCGAGGGAGTTCGACGACATAATAGACGCGAAGAGCCGCGTCGCCGCGCTTTCCGCTTTCCGGAAGGCGGACGGTTTCGGGCCTTTCATCACGGCGTTCAAGAGGGTTGCTAATATTATACCGGAGGGCTTCGAGGGGAGCGTGTCTGAAGCGCTCTTCAAGGAGGCCGCCGAGAAGGAACTGTACGAACACTATAACGCCATCAAAGACGACGTCCGCTCGATGATGGAGTCGGGCGACTACGCAGGCGCGCTTAACAAGATAGCCCTTGTGCGCCCGTATGTTGACAAGTTCTTCGACGACGTGATGGTCATGGACAAGGACGAGGCGGTAAAGGCCAACCGGCTGGCCCTGCTGGGCCTGCTCGCCGGGATGTTCTTCGGATTCGCGGACCTGAAGAAGATAGTCGTTTAGAGTCGTTGCTTTTTGATAATTGTAGTTGCTCGATTCATCGAGCATATTTGGGTGCAGCCCCATGGATGGGGCAACTACAACTTATTGGCTAACCGGTTTGGTGGTTATTCTTTTAAAGGAGGGTTTTGAAATGGCGGCGAAAAAGTACGTATATTTCTTCGGAAAAGGGAAGGCGGACGGGCACGGAGACATGAAGGACCTGCTTGGCGGCAAGGGGGCGGGTCTTGCGGAGATGACGAACGCGGGCATACCGGTCCCGCCCGGGTTCACGATTACGACCGAGGTGTGCAACCTGTATACCAAGGCGGGCGGCAAGATACCGAAGGACGTCGATAAAGAGATAGCCGAAAAGCTCGTCAAGCTTGAGAAGGCTATGGGCAAGAAGCTGGGAGACGCGAAGGACCCGCTGCTGGTTTCGGTCCGTTCTGGCGCGAAGTTCTCGATGCCGGGCATGATGGACACGGTGCTTAACCTGGGCTTGAACGACGACACCATCAAAGGCCTGATAGCAAAGTCGGGCAACGAGCGCTTCGCATGGGATGCGTACCGCAGGTTCATCCAGATGTTCGGGAACGTCGTTATGAACGTGGACAAGGCCCACTTCGAGGAGATAATAGACGAGACCAAAGAGGCCCGCAGGATAAAGCTCGACGTCGAGCTGAACGTCGCGGACCTGAAGGACATGGTCAGGAAGTTCAAGAAGAAGGTGAAGGATGTGACCGGCAAGGTCTTCCCTGACGAGCCGAATGCGCAGCTAAGGATGGCCGAGGAGGCCGTCTTCAACTCCTGGAACAACCCCAGGGCGATAACCTACAGGCGACTGAACGACATACCCGGCAACCTCGGCACAGCGGTCAACGTCCAGGCGATGGTCTTCGGCAACATGGGTGACACGTCGGCCACGGGCGTCGGCTTCACAAGGAACCCGGCGACCGGCAAGAAGGAGTTCTACGGCGAGTACCTGACGAACGCCCAGGGCGAGGACGTGGTCGCGGGCATCAGGACGCCGCACCCGATAGCCGACCTGAAGAAGGAGATGCCGAAGGTCTACAAGCAGCTCCGCGATATAACCACAAGGCTTGAGAAACACTACAGGGACGTGCAGGACTTCGAGTTCACCGTCCAGGAGAACACGCTCTACATGCTCCAGACCCGCACGGGCAAGCGCACCGCCCAGGCCGCGGTCAAGATAGCCGTGGACATGTTCAAGGAGAAGCTTATCAAGAAGGAAGAGGCGATACTGAGGGTGGAGCCGAACCAGTTGGACCAGCTCCTGCACCCGGTTATCGACCCGAAGGCAAAGAAGTCCGTTATAGCAAAGGGCCTCACGGCTTCGCCCGGCGCGGCGGTCGGCAAGGCCGTATTCACCGCGGACGACGCGGTCGAGATGGGCCGCAATGACAAGGTGATACTTGTCAGGACCGAGACCTGCCCGGACGACATACACGGCATGGACGCGGCGGTCGGGATACTCACCGCGAGGGGCGGCATGACCAGCCACGCGGCTGTCGTGGCGAGGGGCATGGGCACGCCCTGCGTCGCCGGATGCGAGATGATAAAGGTTGACGAGAAGGGCAAGAAGTTCACAGTCGGTGGTGTGACAATCAAGGAAGGCGACTGGATGTCCATAGACGGCTCGACGGGTGAGGTCATGCTTGGCTCGATGCCGACGATCGAGCCCGCGCTGACCGGCGACTTCGGCACCCTGATGAAGTGGGTGGACGAGGCCAGGACCCTCAAGGTGCGCGCCAACGCGGACATACCGAGAGACGCCAAGGTCGCACGCGGCTTCGGGGCGGAGGGCATCGGCCTTTGCAGGACGGAGCACATGTTCTTCGCGGAGGACAGGCTTCCGTTTGTCCAGCAGATGATACTCGCGGACACCGTGGCCGACAGGGAGGCCGCTCTTTTAAAGCTCCTTCCGATGCAGAGGTCGGACTTCCTTGGGCTTTTCAAGGAGATGAAAGGGTATCCGGTCACCATCAGGCTTCTCGACCCGCCGCTCCACGAGTTTCTGCCGAAGAGGGAGGAGCTTATGGTCGAGGTAGCGGTCCTCAAGGCCACCGGCAAGGGCGACAGCGCTGACGCGAAGGCGAAGGAGAAGCTCCTTTCCCGCGTCGAGGAACTCCACGAGTTCAACCCGATGCTCGGGCACAGGGGCTGCCGCCTGGGAATAGTCTACCCCGAGATTACGAGGATGCAGGCCAGGGCGATCTTCGAGGCCGCGGCCGAGCTTGCCAAGAAGAAGGTCAAGGTAATCCCCGAGGTGATGGTCCCGCTGGTCGGCATGCCCAGCGAGCTTTCTAACCAGAAGAAGATTATAGTCGAGACGGCCGACAAGGTCATGGCCGAGAAGAAGGTCAAGATAGAGTACATGGTAGGTACCATGATAGAGCTTCCGAGGGCCGCCATCACGGCGGACGTGATAGCCAAAGAGGCGGAGTTCTTCTCGTTCGGCACCAACGACCTCACCCAGACGACCTTCGGGTTTTCCCGTGACGATGCGGGCAAGTTCATCACCTATTACATGGAAAACGGTATAATGGAGAAGGACCCGTTTGTCGCGATCGACCAGGACGGCGTCGGCCAGCTCATAAAGATGGGCGTCGAGAAGGGGCGCAAGACCAGGAAGAACCTGAAGGTCGGCATATGCGGCGAGCACGGCGGCGAGCCGAGCTCCGTCGAGTTCTGCCACAAGGTCGGGCTCAACTACGTGAGCTGCTCCCCGTACAGGGTGCCTATCGCGAGGATGGCCGCGGCCCACGCCAGGATAAAGGAACTTGGCAAGGTCAAGGCGTCGCTCACGAAGTAAATGCTGACACATGAAGGGAGCCCGCGAGGGCTCCCTTTTTTTTGATAAATATTGAATGTCATTCGAAGTGAGGCAAAGCAACTCATCCGTGACCTGTCATTCTGAGAGTAGCGAAGAATCTCGGGTTTAAGGACGGAGATTGCCACGTCGCCCTCCGCGCAGCGCAGGGGCTCCTCGCAATGACGATGGTGAAACAATGGACGATAAAAAAACAGACGAAAAATTCATGGGCATGGCCCTTGACCTGGCGGGTCTCGGACGCGGCACGGCAACCCCGAACCCGATGGTCGGCGCGGTGGTGGTAAAAGACGACAAGGTAGTCGGGAAGGGCTGGCACAAGAGGCCCGGCACGCCACACGCCGAGGCGATAGCGCTCGAGAAGTCCGGTGCCAAGGCCGAAGGCGCGACGCTTTACGTTAACCTCGAACCCTGCTGCCACACGGACAAGCTGACCCCGCCCTGCACCGACGCGGTCATCAAAAGCAAGGTCGCCCGTGTGGTCATAGGGATGGTGGACCCGAACCCGAAGGTGGCCGGGAAGGGCATACAGGCGCTCCGGGACGCTGGCATCGAGGTCGAGACCGGTGTGATGCACGACCGCGCCGAGAAGCTCAACCGCGCGTTCAGCAAGCACATAATCACCGGCATGCCTTACGTTACGATGAAGGTGGCCCAGACCCTGGACGGCAAAATTGCCACGTCCACCGGCGAGTCCAGGTGGATAACGGGGCTCGACTCGAGGAGACAGGGACACCTGCTCAGGGAACAGGCGGACGCGATAATCGTCGGCATCGGGACCGTGCTCAGAGACGACCCGTCGCTCACGACGCGGTTGGACGATGCCCTCAACCCGCGCGACCCGCACCGCATCATCCTCGACAGCCAGTTAAGGGTCCCGCTCGACGCGAAGGTGCTGAACGTGGACTCGAAGGCGAAGACGTATATCGCGACGACCATCGCCGCATCCACGCAGAGGATGAAGGAGATAAAGAAGAAAAAGGGCGAGATACTGATAATCGACAGCGACTCAGAGGGCAGGGTCAGCTTCGGCCTGCTCATGGAAGAGCTGGCGAGGATGGGCATGACCAACGTACTGATAGAGGGCGGCGCTAGGGTAAACGCCGAGGCGCTTCGAGCAGGAGTGGTGGACAAGGTAATGTTCTTCATCGCGCCCAGGATACTCGGCGGAGACGACGCACGCGGCTCCATCGGCGGGAAGTCGCCGGAAACCCTTATCGACGCAGTGCCGCTCAGGGACGTGCATTTCAACAGGGTGGGCGACGACATACTTGTAGAGGGTTTCGTTGTCAGGACCGCCGCGCAGGATATGGTACACGCCAAGGCGGATGCCGGGCCTGAGCAGAAGCCGGACGAAGAAAAGCCGGTGCATAAGAAAAAACGGAAAAAGCGCAAACGCTGAAGGCCGGTTTATGAACAGGTATTTGTCCATTATACTTGCCGGTCTTGTCGTCATGTCATTGACGGCAGGCTGCGGAAGCCCGAACATGATGATAAGGACCGGACCTGACCCGGAGAAGGAAGGGCTCGGCCTTGCTAATGAAGTCCTCGTTGCCGGGGCCGCGGGCTGGCAGAGAAGCGGCGTCTCGTTCAAGAAGAACACGCAGTTCGTTATAACCTCGTCCGGCCTCTGGAAGGCGGGCGCGACTTTTCCAGACTGCGGTCCGGATGGATATTCCAGGCAAGGCATAAATTCCCGATATGACAGCGACTGTGAGTTTGCCATGGCCCTCATCGGCCGGATAAACGACGGCAAGCCGTTTCTCATCGGCAGCTACCTGTCGCAGACGGCGGACGCGGACGGCGAGCTTGAGTTAAGGTGCAACGACCCGGACGCCTTTCTCTTCGATAACACAGGCGGTGTTAACATAAGGGTCTATCTGCCCGTTAAGCACCAAGCCTCTCCGCCGCTGGTAATTCAGGCGCAGGAGTCAGTCCAGACTCAGCAGGCACAGGCTCCGGCGGCAAGGCCTGTTACTCAGGATACCAGTCCTGGCATTGCGGGCATGGCCGTGAACTCGCAGAACTGGGCCGTGATTGTCGGCATATCCGAGTACCAGGACAGCCGCATCCCGTCCCTCCGCTACGCAAGCCGTGACGCCGAGTCTTTTTATAACTGGGCGGTGTCTAAGGATGGCGGCAGGTTCGCCCCGTCGAGGGTTAAGGTACTGCTGGACAAGGACGCGACCGCAAAGAACATAAAAGAAGCGCTCTTCTCCTGGCTCAAGCAGGCGCTCGAAGAGGACATGGTCACGATATATTTCGCGGGCCACGGCTCGCCGGAATCCCCTGACTCGCCCGACAACCTCTACCTGCTGCCCTACGACGTCAACTACGACGGCATCTCATCCACGGGGTTCCCAATGTGGGACATAGAGACCGCGCTCAAGAGGTTCATCAAGGCAAAAAAGGTCGTGGTCATAGCCGATGCCTGCCACGCGGGCGGGGTGGGGCAGTCGTTCGATGTCGCGCGGAGGTCGGCCAGGAATATCGAGGTCAACCAGATAGAGACGGGTATCCAAAGTCTGTCCAAAGTCGGCGATGGAGTATGCGTCATCACTGCATCGGACGACAAGCAGTACTCGCAGGAAGGGCAGAAGTGGGGCGGCGGGCACGGGGTGTTCACGTACTTCCTGCTCGAAGGTTTGGGCGGCTCGGCCGATTACAACCATGACGGGAAGGTAACGCTCGGCGAGCTTATACCGTACCTGTCGGAGCAGGTCAGACGCGAGACGGGCAACGCGCAGAGTCCGAACGTCGCGGGTAAGTTCGACCCGGCGCTGAGCATAGGCAAATAAGCGTTAGGCGAAAGGTATTGTATGTTCACAGGCATAATTGAAGAGCTCGGCACGGTAAAGACGGTAAAGAAGGGCGCGAAGTCGGCCACGTTGCAGGTGCAGGCGTCGGTCGTTGTTTCAGACGTGAAGGCAGGCGACAGCATCTGCGTCAACGGGGTATGCCTCACGGTCGTGGAATTCTCCGGCTCGTCATTCAAGGCAGAAGTCATGGCCGAGACGCTCAGGATGAGCAACCTCGGCGAACTGAAGCCGGGGTGCAGGGTGAACCTCGAGCGCGCGCTGAGGCTCTCCGACCGGATGGGCGGCCACATGGTTTCCGGGCACATCGACGGCGTCGGGGTTATCAAGGGTGTCGTGAAGGAAGACATCGCTCAGGTGTTTACATTAGATGCCCCGGAGCATGTCCTCCGCTACATAATAAAGAAGGGCTCGATAGCAATCGACGGAATAAGCCTGACCGTAGTCGACTTCGACGACAAAGGTTTCCGTGTGTCCATAATACCGCATACCGCGGCGCAGACTACCCTCGGGATCAAGAAGCCCGGCGACCAGGTGAACCTCGAATCCGACCTTGTCGCAAAGTACATAGAGCGGCTTTTTCCCGGCATGGGAGGCGAGGGCGGCAAGGGAAAAGGGAAGCTCTCCAAGGGGTTCCTCGCAGAGCACGGGTTCATGTAAAATCAAAAGGCCGGAGTCCTGTGGGGGGATACAGGAAACCGGCCTCTCTTATATTTTATGACGCATGACTCCCGGGGTACCCCGTATTACTTCTTCTCTTCCTTCGGGGCGGCTTCCTTATTCATCTCCATCTTTTCCTTCTTCATTTTTGCCTTCATGACCCGCTTGGCGACCATCTCCTCGCCCTTCTTCTCGTAGGATACGGTGACCATCTCGCCTTCTTTGATGTTCTTGGCCTGCCTCTTCGTCACCTTGAACGCCATGTCGGCGCCGGCTTCGGTGGTGATTACAAGCTCGCCCTTTGCGGCATCGACGGACTTTACCGTCCCCATGGCCTTCTCCATGGCCATCTTCTCGGCCTTGGCGGGTTTCGCCTTCTCGGCGCCCTTCATGGCCTCTTCGGCGGCCAGCGAAACGGTGGTGAAGGCTGCAAGCATAAGCACGGCAAGTACCGCTACCAGGTATTTCCTCATCAGACCCCTCCTTGTTAAAACCGGTGGTTGTTTATCCCCCCTTGTTGGATAACGTTTCAGAAGTATAGCAAATAGTCCGGAATCTGTCAGGTGTGCTGCTCTGAGAATTGATAAAAATCAAAAGGCCGGAGCCATGTCAGAGGGGGGTGACAGAGCTGCCGGCCTTTTGTTGACCTTGGAAATGTAAAAAGAACCGCGTCAGCAGCCTACGGGGACAGCCGCCGATTTCTTTATCTTCGTGATCTTCATGGCGTCCTTCGTGTCTAGGGTGGCATCGACAACGCCGCCGACCTTTATTTTCTTCTCCTCGACCATCTTGGAGTCTATCTTGAAGACCTTTTCATCCTTGGTGCCGGACGGGCAGATGGTGATCTCGCCCTTGGCGGCGTCAATCGCCTTGACCTTGCCGGTAACCTTGGCCTTATCGGCGGCGAAGGATATGCCGGCGACGAAGACGACCGCAATCATAACCGTGAGCAACGACAATAAAACTTTCTTCATAACCACCTCCGTAGTTAATCTGCCCCCCCCGTTAACTTTGATACAGCGAATGAAACCCTTACGGGCGAAATTCAATATATCAGACAACAATTCAATTCTCAAGGAAAAAATATACAGCGTTACAACATTCCCGCCTACATGGTAAACAGGTATGTTCATTATTATAATTTTAGACAATACTGTAGTTGACAAC
>Ga0334722_10001346_pt1 | contig 31171 bp, 33 predicted proteins | sample C3_bottom_MG_FD_207210 | JGI IMG/M metagenome (GOLD analysis project Ga0334722, IMG submission 207210) | Sediment microbial communities from Yellowstone Lake, YNP, Wyoming, USA - C3_bottom | ecosystem: Environmental > Aquatic > Freshwater > Lake > Sediment | place: USA: Wyoming | collected... | reverse complement strand
TCATTTTACTCGGAATTATTTCCGCCGGAGCAACTCTGTCAAAATTTTCAGGAGTTTTTACCGCAGTTACATTCGCAGGATATCAGATTATCCAAACCAAACTAAACGGAAAAATGCTCAAAAATATTCTCTTTTTTGGAACAACAATATTCGTTTTCATGCTTCCTTGGTTTGCTTTCAATTACCAGCGGTATAAAACGCCCATGATCCAGAACATTGTTTTGGGGCAGGAAAAACCTTTGCAGCCACATTCGATGATTTCATCGTTTGCGCTTGCGGCAGGGGAATTCCGTCACACGTTTATGCATTATGCAGGTTTCTTGGGATGGAACGAAACCTATATCTTTAAGTGGTTTTTTCTCATATACGCGGGCATCTTTGCATTATTAAGCTTCATGGGATTCTACCGGTGCTTCAAAAAGAAATCTTCAATACATCGTATCCTTGTTTTATATACATCATCACTCTTTCTTTTCCTTTTTGTGTTCGGGTTTTACGAAAAGCGGGTTGGCGTTTCTTGGGACATCCAGGGACGGTATTTGCTTCCGGCATTCCTCCCCCTTGTCGTTTTTATGACAACGGCATTATCTTCATTTATAAAACATCATATGAAAAAGGCAAGCGTGCTTATGTCCATGTTTTCGCTATTCCATTATTACCTTATCTTATTTTTTGTCCTCATCCCAAAATATTATGTTTAAAAAAATACTCATTCCTGTTATTGTTTTTAGCCCACTGCTCTTTTTTGCCGGAGTAGGGTATCCGATACTGTCGAAAGAGGAATTCAGACAACGGGCAGCCGACCGGAATCTTCATTATTCGTTACGGTGCAATCCCGTCTCGGATTTTAGGATGCTTATCGGTTGTTACAAGACAAAAAATCGGATCAACGCTCTCCAATTGGGGAACAGACTGCAGAACGAATTAGGTTCCATGCAGGAATTATTTCCCATTCTCTTTTTGGCCGCTTTTACGGGACAGATTATATTTGCGGCTTTATTTCTTCTGAAGAACGAGTAGGTTATTCTCCCACGGATGGAAGTATGAATGACGGATGTGCACTTTTTTTTTGTTTTCCTTATTGATCATGTTGAGGAGCAAAAATCTGTCAAGGTATTGTTTATGTTCGTGAATTTCCCTGTGCGAAATAAGATTCAGCTTTGTCAACAATTCAAGAAGCAACTTCGATCGGGGAGAGGGAGTGGTAAAGATTACTTTTCCCCCTTTTTTCAGGAGGCGGATTGCCTCGTTCAAGATTGATTTCGGATCATCGACATGTTCAAGAAAAGCAAATCCTACGACGTAATCAGCGCGACCGGACTGAAGAGGAATTTTTCGTTTCAGCGCATTTTTTATCAATGTAATATTTTTAATATACTTATGTTGATCGACAATCGTATCATCAATAAGAGGATCAATACCAAAATATGCTTTCGGTTGGATTCCTTTCTCCTGCAGAAAATAGTAAAACCGTATCAACGGCCCGCATCCCAAATCAACTATAGAAACAGGCTTATGGGAAACCATTTCTTTTATACCTTCGTTAAATCTCCAATACCGTGCGATCGGTTCAAACAAAGGCTCATCTAGTATCATATAGAATTTTTATTATACTAAACCGATCCGTTATAATAGTGTCGTGCGATATTTTAAGAAACTGCTCTTGATTTTTCTTTGCTGGAGACTGTTATTATTTCTCCCACTACTGTTCTTATCCTATCTGCCTAAAGTGCAGGGAAACGGATATGTATTTCTGGACTATTACGAAAAACTCCGATTTCCCCTCAATAACATATTCCTTTCCGCATGGGCAAACTTTGACGGGGTACATTATCTTTCGATTGCGGCAAACGGATACACGACAGACGCCCGTTTCCTTCCGTTGTTGCCTGTTTTGATCAAAATGATTTCGTTGTTTATTCCTTTCCGGCTCACTTTGACGTTGGCTTATTTCATCGCGTTTATTCTTTCCAACGGCCTTTTCTTTTTTTCCCTGATTCTTCTCTATAAACTTCTCCGATTCGATTATAGTCATACGGTAGTCAAACGGGTAATATTATTTCTTATGGTTTTTCCCGCCTCGTTTTTTTTTGGGAGCGTCTATGCTGAAAGCTTGTTTTTATTCGTAAGTGTCCTCAACCTGTATCTACTCCGTCAAAAAAAATTCCTTTTCGCCGGACTGTTAGGCGCGCTTCTCCCGCTTATCCGGCCTGTCGGCATTATTATATTTCCTACATTTCTTGCAGAACTCTTCATCGCGGAAACAAAAAAAAATCCCATTCCCTTATGGAAAAAAATAATACTTTCAACCGTTACTCTTACCGGGTTCATCGGATATGCGGTCTTTAACAAAATGAAATGGAATGACTATTTTTATTTCATCCATGCCCAAGGACAACTGGCAAACGGCAGGGCAACAAATACCATCATATTATTTCCCCATACGTTATACCGGTACTTCAAGATTTTTGCAACGATCCCTGTTTCCGATCACCTCTGGCATGTTGCTTTACTTGAAGTCTTCGCATTCTTTTTTGGACTGGTACTCCTTTATGTTTGTTATAGAAAGCGTATACGGCTTTCGTACCTTGTCTTTGCTTTTTTCGGATTCTTTATCCCTGTTTCCTCCGGGACATTTACCGGCCTGCCCCGGTATCTTATCGTCCTTTTTCCTCTTTTTTTGGCTATCGCATTGATACGGAATAACGGAATCAAAATCATTTATGTCATTATTTCCATAATCTTGAGTGCTATTCTTCTTATGCTCTTTGCAGGAGGATATTATATTGCCTAAGAAAGATTGTATTTGATGATTTCCCAAAATGCCCTAAACCCGTCTTTCCATCCGATTTTTTTTCCTTCCCTATATGTTCTTCCTTGATATGAAATGCCTACTTCATAGATATTGATATTTTTTACTTTTGAGATACGCGCCGTTATTTCGGGTTCGAATCCGAAACGCTTGCTCTCCAGTTTTTTGGCGATTGTCCGGATCAATTCTCCTTTAAATACTTTATAACCCGTTTCCATATCGGTGATGTTCAGATTCGTAAGCATGTTTGAAAAAGAGGTAAGGACGGTATTTGCCACATAGTGCCAAAAATAGAGAATTCTTCGCGGGCGGTGGGTGGCAAATCTCGATCCGTATACGACGTCGGCGTTATATTTCAAAAACGGCTCAAGAAGAATCGGATATTCTTCGGGCGAGTATTCCAGATCCGCATCCTGTACCAAAACAATGTCTCCTGTTGATTTAAGAAATCCTGTTTTTAATGCCGCTCCTTTTCCTTCATTTCGTTTTTTTTGTATAAATTTTATAATTAATGTTTTATTTTTAATAATTGATTTGTTATTTGTGATTTGTGATTTGATATTTTTTACAGTATTGTCTGTTGACCCGTCATCGACAATGATGATCTCTTTTTGCAACCCTAACGTATCTGAAGCAAGTACTTTTTCAATAATGGAGGTAATAAACTTTTCTTCGTTATATACCGGAATAAGAATTGATAGTGTTTTGTATTTCATGTCTCCCAGCCTTTTGGATGTGTAGTATACCATTTCACTAATGAATTCACACTGTTTTCTATGGTTCTTTTTGGTTGCCATCCGAGGATTTTTTTTGCTTTCTCGATCGAAGCGATCTTTTTTGCGTCGTCTCCTTCGCGTGGCGTTGTTTTTTCAAGAGGGAATTCTTTTCCGGTAATTTTTTGTACACTCTTCACGATTTCCAAAACAGAATTTCCTGTTCCTGTCCCAAGATTGATGATCTCATTTTTTCCGCCGTTAAAAAGATATTCTAATGCCTTAAGATGGGCTTCATTTAAATCAACAACGTTTATATAATCTCGTATCGGCGTTTTATCCGGCGTATTCACTTCCGGACAGGTAAGGTAGAATGGCTCTATGCCTAAAGCACCTCTTACTGAATTTTGGACCAAAAGTGTAGACGGCTTTTTTGAATCGCCAATCAATCCGTCATCAGAAGCTCCGCATACGTTGAAATAGCGGAGAATCACAAAGCGAAGATTTTTTAACTTTCCATACCATTCCATAAGTTCCTCAGTCATCCGCTTTGACGCGCCATAGGGAGTGGTTGGATTGACCGGGTGTTTTTCGTCCATCGGCATATACTGCCCTTCTCCGTAAATAGCGCACGTGGACGAGAAAATAATAGTTTGAATGTTATATGTAAATAATGCTGAAAGAAGATTTTGAGATCCGTATACGTTATTGAAAAAATACTTTTCCGGATTCTTCATTGATTCGTCAACCAAGCAGGAAGCGGCGTAGTGAAGAACCGCATCAACGGTTTTTTCCGTCTTGAAAATGTGGCTGATATCGTTGGTGATATCTGCTTCATACACATGAAGCATTTCTTTTCCGAATTTGCCCTGCAACAATTCCAGGGGCGCTTTGTACCCTGTCGAAAAGTTATCAACCGCAACTACCGTGTAACCGTTCTGAAGAAGAAGATAGGTCGCAACAGAACCGATATAACCGCCCGCGCCCGTAACAAGAATGTTCCTCATATCACTATTTTACAATATACCTTCTTCAAATGCTCCGAAGAATGGTATGATTTTTCAACTTATGGAAGGGGTGCCAATGGAGCCTGCCTTCGGCAAGATAAATACCTCCAAAAACGAGAAGCGATCCAAGAAAAAAATATAAGTGCGGATACTCACCAAGCAGGGGAACTGCGATTACCACTGCCGCAACAGGGTCGATATAGGTAAAAAGCCCTATTTCCTGCGCCTTTATTTTCGACATTGCATAATAGTGAAGATAATACGCGATAGCAGAAGAAAATACGGCTCCAAATACGATACCAATCAGACCATGCATATTAATCTGACTAAAAGACCAATGCTGTAATTCCTGAAACATGAAAGGAGTAAACGGAATCACCCCAAACAAAAATGACAGGAAAGTCACCTGATAAGGATTTACCTCCCTCATGACTCTTTTTCCAATGACAACGTTCAGTACCGCTCCAAATGTTGAAATAAGAAGAAACACGTTCCCTTGGATCTCCCCAAAATTGATTCCTTTCCCGTCAAAAAAAAGCGGGGAGAGAATGATCACCAAAACACCGACAAGAGATATCATCATTCCGTTAAATACCCGTGAACTTCTTTTTTCATGAAGGAATAACACCGAGAGAAGATAGATAAAAACCGGCCCGGAAGATGCGATAATAGGAGCATTGATGCTTGCCGTTTTTTGCAAACCCAAAAAGAAAAAGGTGATATTGATCGTAATCCCAAAAAAAGCGATAAGGAACAGCTCAAAATAATCTTTTAGGGATATGCGTTCCCAATGGTTTTTTACAAATGGGATGAAAAGTATCGTCGCGAAAAAGAAACGGAGGAATGCCAAGGTAAACGGGGGAATGTTTATTAACGCAAATTTAAAAATAGGAGAAGCCGCTCCCCAGATGATATTAGCAACGATGATTGCGAGAATCGGATTCATGTATTCTTTTTACGCAGGTACACAACAAGTTCTGCAATAATACCGGTCATCACTAACTGTATACCTACTGTAATTAAAAGAGTACCAAATAATAGGAGCGGTCGTCTATAGAGTTGCATGTGATAAAAAATTCTTCCGATACTAAGATCAAGCGTAATAACAAGTCCAACGACAAACAATAATCCGCCGATGGGGCCAAAAAAATGGAGCGGTTTGTCTGAAAATTTGTAGATGAAATAAGTCGTTATCGTATCAAACAATCCGGAAAGCAAACGGAAAAAACCGTATTTGGATTTCCCGAATTTCCGCGGTTGATGCCTGATAATAAGTTCCGTAGTCCTGAATCCCGCCTGCTCCGCCATGATAGGAAGAAACCGGTAATTGTCCCCATATAAAGGAATTTCCTCAAGAACTTTTCTCTTCATTGCTTTGTATCCGCAATTGATGTCATGGAATTTTGACCCAAAAAATAGTTTGAGAAGAATAACGTTGAAAATGTAGGAAGGGATGAGTTTTGACAATGGGTCTTTGCGGTCTTTCCTCCACCCGATCACCATATCGTAGCCTTTTTCCAAAGTGGCAAGGAAATTTGGCAATTCAAAAGGGTCGTTCTGTAAATCGGCATCCATAAACACAACCGTATCTCCTTTTGATTCTTTGAATCCCGTAAGGAGCGCCTTGCCTTTTCCGAACCGCTTCCTGTGATAGAGCACCGTAAAAGTTGTCTTTTTGAGCTTTATATCCATAATGGCCTTATCTGTCGACCCGTCATCAACAAGAAGCACTTCCAACGGTTCATGGATTTTCTTCTCCATCTCAGCCAATTGATCGATCAAAAGAGAAAGATTTCCATTTTCATTATAAAACGGGATGATGATACTGATCATAGTTAGTATGTTGGTGTTTTAACGGAATTTTTTTCCTTTATTTTTTTATATACTTCAACATTCTTGCTTTGGTATATCCGTTCAAATGTTGAGTCGTTTTTTAATTGATCCAACGCAGGAATATTGATGTCTTTTTCTGGATAATTATATATCTCATTTAACGTAATCACAACATAATCCGCTTCTTTATACCCATGGGGAAAAAGATAGAGATATCTCCTTGAACTAAAGAGAGGCGCGACTTGACCCGTTGCAGCAATCTTCAGTGATGTATCCCTTAAGGTTTTCGCCCAAATCTCTATTTCCTTCGAGGAATGTTGAGGATATTTAAATGGATGGATTTCCTGTTCACGGGCATATGGCAACGGCCCTTTATAGTAAGCGAATAAGAACGAACAGACAACAAGAACCGGCAGCAAAAATACCAGTATTTTACGTTTGGAACTCAAGGCCTTCCTAAAACCATAGGCTGCGCTTAAAAAAACGAATGGCTGGATCACCGCAGTGTAATGAAAAATAATGTTTCTCATGTTTCCATTATTCGACAGCAAATTGATGGCAAATTCCGGTAACGCAATAAGGAGCTGAAGAGGGGATACCAGAGAAAGGAAAGCAAGCGGCCCCAATAAAAAGAAGAAATATCGTAACGTATCGATCTGAAAAAGATACTTCTGTACACTATAGGGGTTCTTTATAATTCCTATAAGAATTCTTATAGGTGAATCACCAAAATCCCCATACCGTACTACAGCGAAATGATCTCCTCCACGGAAATAGGGAATAATGACAAGAAACGATAATATCACCCATACAAAACTAACAATAACCACCATCAAACCGTATATTTTTTCTTTTTTCCCCTCTTCTTTTGCAAAGTGGTGATTCCATAGGACAAAACCTCCAAAAAATAGCGTTGTCAAACCAACCTGTTCCTTTGACAAAAGACTCAAGAGAAAAAAAACAATACTCCAGTAATATCTTTTTACGAGCCACAAATACACCATCCATAACAGGAATGTAGTCGCAAGAGTAACCGCATGGAAATCAAAGATATTGGCTCTTTCCATCGGCGCATATAACAAATAGGCATATGCAAACACCAAAGCTACTATATCTTTATAACGTTCATTCTTCAACAGATGAAGTACTATCTTAAACATTGCCAAAGCTCCTAACCCAAGGATAACCGACTGGAGGATCAAAAGCGTTTCCGGGCCGGCATGAATAACATAAAGCGGTGAGATAACGGCGAGAAGCAAATCATTATGGATTGCCATCCGTTTGATTTGCATCCCTGATATCGGATCCGTTTCTTCAAGAATTTTTGAAGGGTTTTTTTCAACCATAGCCTTATACGTATTGAATACCGTTTGGTTCATGATCCCCAAATCGTAATACGAAGAATAAAGCGTCCTGTAGCGAAGAATAGTAAAATAGGAAAAATAAACAATGTAGGCTCCTATCCCTAACCAAAGCAAAATTGAATAGATATGTTTCAAAATTCTTTTTAGCATAAAACTCATTCCTGAAAAATAGCTTAAATGTAAAAATAACGTTTATTTGTTTCCCGAATGATATTTTTCATGAATCTCTTTTAGTCTGGTATTGGTAACATGGGTATAAATCTGCGTAGTCGCGATATTCTTGTGCCCGAGCATTTCCTGGACGCTTCGTAGATCAGCCCCGTGGGAAAGCAGATCAGTTGCATACGAATGTCTCAAAACGTGCGGGCCTATGCGGAATAAAATGCTCGCTTTTTTCCTGTATTTGTCGATCATCCGCTCGACCGACCGTGCGGTCAAACGGGATTTCTCGTCGGTCAGTCCTTCCTTTGACTTTGGACCGGAATAGCGGATAAAAAGGGGACGATAGGGGTCGTTCCGTTTGGAAAGATACTGTTTCAACCATTCTTTGGCATGCTTGGAAAGAAATACGACGCGCGCTTTTCCTCCTTTTCCGATGACGCCAAATTCTCCCGAATCGATATTGACCTGTTCGCGGTTTAAAGAAACGAGTTCCGAGACACGAAGGCCCGTGGAAAACAGTACTTCGAGTATTGTCCTGTCACGAAGACCTCTAAGCTCTTTTGTTTCTACGGTATCAAAAAGCTTCTGCAGTTCTTCAGGAAGAAGAAATTTGATGTTGCGGTCGCGGGATTTCCCGAGTTCGATCATCTCGGGGGAAAGAACCAGCAATTTTTCACGGATGAGATATTTGAAAAAAGAACGAAGCGCAACCAGAAAATAGTTCTGCGTCTGGCGCTTCAGATTTCCTTTGTACGGGTTTTTGTATTGATGGGAAAGGAAAAGACGGAAATTACGGACCGTATCTTCATTGATCTTTTCCACTTCATAATCCTGAACTTTATTGCTTGTCAGCAGCCATTCCTGGAAAAAATTGAGATAGTATCCGTACATCCGCACTGTTTTTATCGAAAGATTCCTATCAAGTTCGCAGTATTCGAGGAACCGCAGTACAGCTTCTTTAATCGACATAACCTTATATTAAACGACATCTAAAAAAAATACAAGAAGCGATGCAGTGTCTAAAATTAGATAAGTAATACGATATCGGTTATAATGTTCGGAATTTCAGAACACTAAAACAATTAAAATTATTAACCTTAAAAACCTGCGAGCATTAACATAAATGGCTCGCAGATTGTTATAATAAATCACGAAAAGCCGCTGTGGTGAAATGGCAGACACGCAAGGTTTAGGACCTTGTGCCCTAATCGGGCGTAGGGGTTCAACTCCTCTCAGCGGCACAGATTATTGACTTAGCCTAAACTGCTTTTTATAAAACGCCATTGTCCGCTGCATCACTAAAGGCCAACTTCCTTGGGTGAAATTATGATCTTCATTTGGATACGTAAAATACTCTATGTCTTTTTCCTTTTTCTTCAACGTATCAACCAGCGTATCCGACCATTTTTGCGGAACCGATTCATCTGCTCCTCCCTGATGGATCTGTACCGGTGCTTTAATCCAGTCAAGATAATTGGTCAATGAATATTTTTCCGAATCATACTCTTTTTCGAAATCGGCAACCACTTTCCGCAACGCTTTGCCATGATCGTCGACGTTATCGGTGTAATAGAGAATGGAATAGGGGAATGGTTTTGAGACCGGCGCCCATAACACCGTAGGGTATTCTTTTCCCGATATTTCCATGACCGATAATGCAATCTGCCCGCCGTTGCTGTGACCCCAGATCCCAAAATGCACATTATCAAATCGTGCAGCCAACGATTTCTGCTCCAAAGCGGTGTTAAGATTTTTTGTAGAGTTCATTAATTCAAGTACCGTCACATAGGTCAATAACCGGTCTTCCATGGCGTCAGACGAAGCTTTATCCGAATACCCGTACCCTAAAAAATCAGGGGCTAGGGTAATGAAACCGTTTTGTGCCATAAATTCTCCTCCATGACTCGTTCCCACTCCCGGCTGGTAGATTTCCTTATCGACATACCCGCGGATCATAATAATGGCGGGATAGCTGCCGGATTTTTTAGGAACATTCATAAGTCCGCTTACCTTTTTTCCGCGGACATAAAAATAAAAAAGATACGACGTGAAATCATCTTCATCTTTTAAAACTGTATCGATGACAATTTCGCTCCCGGAAAAAGTCGTTTTCTGCAAAGCGGTATATGAATATTTATCAAGCTTTTTTTCTTTTGGAATTGTTCCGCTACCAATAGGGGAGAGAATTTTAGTTTGCTTAAAATATAGAATGCCAACGACAACCGCAGCAATCACTATCCCAGCAACAATTATTTTTTTCATGATGGAGTATTCAGACCTGGAACTTTTTGATTCTGGCGGAGAAGGCGGGATTCGAACCCGCGATCACCTCTCGGTGATGCACGCTTTCCAAGCGTGTGCATTCGGCCACTCTGCCACCTCTCCAAACTTCTTAATATTCTTAGGGTTATGCGTACTAAATAAAGAAAAATATCTCTTAATATGAACTAAATTATATATAAATAAACGGTTTTTTTTAAGAGAATAGTTAATTTTATTCTCTTTTAATATTTTTGCGACAGAATTCAAAAGAGGGATGGAAAAACTCGTAAAACACAACTCAATATTTCTATATTTATTCCCTCCAACTTTATGATTATGAAAATAAATACCCCCATCTGTATCCATTAATCCTCTTACACAAGCCTTTTTAAAAACATCATTTTTCATGATCCACCTCGGGATATTAACTTGTTGTCTTATTTTATTTCCTTTTTTAAAGCCCCATTTTTCAAGTAGTTCAACAAGCCCTATTCCAGATAAAGTTATATTGATTGTATTATCCTGATTTCTTATACCTATGGATGGCGAAAACTTAAATAATTTTTTCATAAGTTCGACAATAAATTTTGAGTAATCCTTATCTACAAGGTTACTTACCGTTATCCTTACTTGTGAATCCGTAATACTTCCATCTCCTAATAAAATCCCAGTAAATTCTGCAAAATTCTCATCTGGATTTAAAATAGAATATGGTTTTTTTACTCTACAACCCATTTTTAGATATTTGTCTGGATTCTCGTGTCTTCTTTTTTGCGAGATAATTCCACCCTTCCTTCTGGATTCAATTGATCCCGGCGGCCCATAAAGTTTCATTCTAGCAAGCGCTCCTTTTCTAGCTCCCTTCTGAATATACCAATAATCATCTAATCTTTTAATTCCTTCTGGTTGGGAAACATTCAACTCTTCACAAATCTGTAATAAAGCATTCTCTGAAATCGTTGTATCTTCATGTAACCAAGCTCTTATTGTTCTAACTGTTACTCCACATATTTTTGCTAATGTATGCTTACTTACAATATTGCTGTTTATAAAGTATTCGAACCATTCCCTTTGCTTATTTTTTTCAAATTGAATTCTCGTCATGTAATTAATAATAATATTTACTAAACCACATTGCAATACTTCCTAATATAATTCTATTTTGTTATAATATCCCTATGAAAAAAGGGGTCGATTACATTGGAGTAGGCGTTGGAGCAATCATTGTAAATGAGGATGGAAAATTGTTCCTTTCAAAGCGGGGAAAAGAGGTACGGAACGAATCGGGAAAATGGGAGTTCCCCGGTGGAGGAGTAGAATACGGGCATACGCTCAAAGATACCTTAAAACGGGAAATGAAAGAAGAATATGGAATAGATATCAATATAGGTGAACTTCTTGACGTATGTGACCATATTATCCCTGATGAACACCAACACTGGGTATCACCCTCATACGTATGTACAATCGTAAAAGGGGAGCCCGAAATCCTCGAACCCCATAAATGTGATGAAATCGCATGGTTTAGCCCAAAAGAAATAAAAAAACTGCCTTTGTCAATCGTTACCCAATTCAACTTCAAAAACTTTCTGAAAAAATACCAGCATACTCAATCATTGTTTGATACAATTAATAGTCAATGAAAAAAAATACCATTGCATTAATCATCGGAGGAATTGTCCTTCTTTTTCTTTTCCTTTTTGGCGTCTATAAACTCACCAATACCTCATCAAACGTATCTTACGCTGATGTCAACAACGTAAAACCGACCGATCATACAAAATGGTCTCCGGAAAAAAAGAATGTGTTGGTTGAATACAGTGATTTCCAATGCCTGGCTTGTAAAACCTATCATGATTTCCTGAAACCGTTTGAAGCATCATCAAGTCCTGATTTCAAAATTACCCAGAAAGTAACGTTTGTCTACCGGTACTTTCCGTTATACCAGGTTCACCCGAATGCATTTGCAGCATCCTATGCGGCTGAAGCAGCAGGAAAGCAGGGGAAATTTTTCGAGATGGGAGATTTGCTTTTTGATTCGCAAGACCAGTGGAAGAATCTTGGAAACCCGACCGATTTCTACGTGAAACTTGCAGAACAATTGAAACTTGATACCGAAAAATTCAAAACAGACATTAATTCCAGCGACGTCAAGAAACGGGTTGACGATGATCTTACAACAGGGAATAATGTAGGCATTAACCAAACACCAACGTTTTTCCTCAATGGCAAAACACTTGATAATATCCGCTCATTCGAAGAATTCAAGAAACTTCTTTCGAGCCTTTAATAGGCTTTCTGTCATGTATAATTAGGTCATGCGAAACTCGTGTCGAGTACAATTTTCATTCGGAAAAAAAAATAATAAGCATCTTGTCTTCTCGCTCCCGCAAACAAATCATTATCAGGAAATAAGCAATCTTTCCCTTGAACCGAAAACACCAAATCTTGGTTTTGACGAATGGGGGAATACGGTTGTAATTTTCACCAATACGGCTGCTATAGAATTCCTCTATTCTTCTAAGAATGTAGAAAAGTCATTGGAAGAAAAATGGAAAATTGATGACTATAAATCAAATAAAGAGATTGATTTTTTTCTGAAACCCAACCGCTTCATAAACGGGAAAGATGAAAAAATATTAAAGCTCGCGCATTCCCTCATTAAAAATGAACAAAACGTTTTGAATATAGCGAAAACTCTTTATGATTTTGTTCTCAACGATCTTTCATACGGAAAACCGACAGAAGGCCTATATCCGTATTCCCAAGCAGTTGAAGAAAAAGTGACTGACTGCGGCGGATTCTCGACATTACTCTTATCGTTATTCCAATCCGTTGGGATTCCCGGCCGGCTCGTTGTTGGCTTTCTTCTAAAGAAAAATTTGCAAAAAAAAGTTTTATCTATGTTACATGTTACAAGTTACATGTTTCATGATTTAGTCATGCATGCATGGATAGAGATTCTTTTACCTGATCACTCCTGGTTCCCTATGGATGCTTCGGTCGAATGGAAGAGAAACCATAATCTGTCAAAAAGAGATGGAGGCTTTGGAAAAATCCCTGATGACCGGTTGGTGACTTCTTTCGGCCAGGATTTTAAAATAACCGTTGATGGAAAAAAACATACGATTGATCTGTTACAACTTCCTATATACCTATGATCTCTGCTGATTTTGCACCGAATGAAGAACTCAACGATGCATTGATATCGTTTGTGCTCTTGTTCCAACCGTGGCTCTGGAAAAGTGGAAAAGCATTAAAAGAAGTGGAAGAAAAAATTGAGGCTCGTTTCCCGAATCATTCCGTATTTTTTTATCTCTCGGCAAGATCAGGACTATTTACTATATTAAAGGCGTTGCAACTACCCAAAGGTTCCGAAGTAATAGTCCAAGCGTTCACTTGTGAAGCCGTAATTCTCCCTATCATGGCAAACGGGCTCAAGCCTGTATATGTTGACATAGAGTCAACCACGTTCTCAATTGATCCTATAGACCTTCAAAAGAAGATAACCAATAAGTCAAAGGTGCTTATCCTCCAGCATAGTTTCAGCATGACGCCAGCCTATAGGGAAAAGGTGCTATCCCTTGTCAAAGAGCATAATCTCCTGCTAATTGAAGATATAGCTCATGGATATAGTATGAAAAAAGCTCCAAATTCCACGTATCTTTTGTCTTTTGGCCGTTCAAAAGCCCTGTCTTCAGTATTCGGAGGTGCGGTAATAACCAATAATAAAGAGTTGAAAAACACGTTGGGACAATATGGAGCCTCATTAAAAATGCCTTCGATGATTTTTATCCTACGATTACTCCTCTATAAACCTCTAAGCGTATTCATTAAATCCACTTACGACCTATTTATCGGGAAATTGGTCCACAAAATAACTCATTTATTACGCCTTATTCCTCTTGAAATCACACAAAAAGAAAAAGGGGGGGAATATGATCCGTTACTCGATAAGGCTTATCCCAATGCTCTGGCAGTACTTTTATCCCATCAACTCAACAAATATGAACAGATATTGAAACATAGAGCGTTGATTTGCGATATCTATCAAAAAAAACTAAATACTAAATACCAGATACTAAATACTGCTTTACTACGTTTTCCAATCCTTGTAGACAATCCGAATCTTATTCGATATAAAGCGGCTCAGAGAAATATTTTCCTTGGATCATGGTACAATCAGGTTGTGGCGCCAAAATCGATTGATCTTACCAAAATGAACTACACCAAAGGAAGCTGTCCGAACGCAGAGGAAATCTGCAAAAAAATGCTCAACTTGCCTACAAATATTTCCTATCGTGAAGCCTTAAAAGTTATCAGTGTCATCAGATGAATATTCAGGAAATTACCGATCAAAAAGAATGGGATGAATTTTTTGATGCTTCGAACTCGCCCTCATTTTTACAGTCATGGGAATGGGGAGAGTTTCAAAAAGAGATGGGCAAAAACGTTTGCAGGCTTGGCCTATACGAAAAAAGTGTCCTCGTTGCAATAGCGTTAGTCGAAAAAATGAATTCGAAAAGGGGAAGATATTTGTTTGTTCCACACGGCCCAATTACAAGGTCCGTCCTTGCACAAGGTCCGACCTTGAAAGCGCTTCGGGATTTCCTTATTAATCTTGCAAAAAAAGAAGGGTATTTGTTTATTCGTATCGGTCCGGCAATGGAAAATACTCCCCAGAATCATGAGTTGTTTAAAAACCTTGGTTTTAGAACGGCTCCGATATATATCCATTCCGAGGATTTCTGGATGCTGCCTCTCCAAAAATCAGAGGATGAACTTCTTGCCGGGATGAGAAAAACTACCCGTTATCTCATTAAAAAAGCTCTGCGTGACGGCGTAACAATCGAAAAAAACACCGAGTCAGACTCGGTTAAAGATTTTTTAAAGGTATATGAGGAAACCATAAAACGGGAACAGTTCTCGCCGTATTCGGACAGATATATCAAAAATGAGTTTGAGGCTTTCCATAAAGAAAAAAATGCTCTTTTCCTTTTCGGGAAACATGAGGGAAAACTCCTTGCTTCGGCTCTTATTCTTTTTACGAAAACGGGTGCATTTTACCATCAAGGCGCTTCGATCCATTCAAAGATTCCGGTTCCGTATCTTTTGCAGTGGGAAGCAATCAAAGAAGCAAAAAACCGCGGTTGTACATTCTACAACTTTTGGGGAGTTCTCATTCCCGGACGAACGCCTCGGGCCTGGGAGGGTTTGACAACCTTTAAGACCGGATTCGGCGGATATGATTACCGATGCGTTCCAACGCAGGATTATGTTATTTCACCAAAATATTATCTGACCTACTTCTATGAAAAATTGCTTCAGTGGAAGAGGGGAGTCTAGTAAGTAAAACTCAGTAGATAATCAAGCGCCTCATCAGTCGGATCGGGCAATCCAACAGTTTTTCCTAATTCAACAAAAGGTTGATGATAATAAATTGCTTCTGGTTTCTTACCATCTAATATCTGTTTTCGGGAAGCTGGCGGAAGGTTATTACGGTGCGCGGCAAAATACTCAGCAATCTGATTTCTTAGTGGCGTCAAACGCAATAATATTTCTATCGGTAGCTTTTGCATGAGCTTAAAAAGCGAAGTCGGAACTCCGGGCAGATCAACTAATTCTATACCCGCTGCTTTGAGAATCATCAACCTATCTTTTAAAGCGCGTACTTCTTTTTCAAAATATTCTTGATTTCTAAAAGTTTCCCGCGGGGAAAGTCCAGTTACCAAAGCAGTTGAACCTATTGTATTTGTCAGTAGTTTAGTCCATTCCATTGCAACATAATCTTCAATAACCTTTGTTTTAAACCCTGCTGACTGAAAAAGATCGGCGACAGCATCCACTTCAGGACCATGTTGTCCTACTTGCGCAAAAGCAATCCTTGGCATCTTTTTTGTGTTATACATTAAGTCGCCTTTATCATTTTGCGCAACCGCGGTAATAAGACTGGCCCTAACGATATGAATATTTTTTGCTGCTTCTTGAAATCTTACCATAGCAGTATCAACAACCGCTACGCCATTTTGAGGAAGTACGATTGTCATTCCATCGGGAGCTAATCGAGCTATTTTTTTTAGAACGGCATCAGCAGGATTTGGAGTAGCTAAAATTAATAATTGAGGCTTCTGTTCTATCACCCTTTCTAAACTTTTTGGATCATCTGCCGACAAATGTTTACTCGCTACTACGTTTAAGCTTTGAAGAGGAGTTTGATAAAGTTGCTTAAAATACAGTTTTCCCGTTGCCCCGTAACCAACAATAGCAACGTCTTTAAATGAAGTGAGACCTTCCTTGGGAGTTGGACGTTCTGCCATTATATTAGGTTATGGTATTATATTACATTTTTGCTGTTATAATAGGAAAATCAAATGGCTACGATTAATTATAGCGAGCATCCTCTTTATGGAAATAAGAGACTTATTCAATTTTCGAGGGAGCATTCTAATCCTCTTCATTATTTAAACCGTATCAAACGACATGGAGAAGAAATAATGATAGGTACGGAGAAACCGGTTATTCTTGCTTTTTTTCCCCACAGTAGTCATTTTGATCCTCTTATGTTATACGGAGAATTATTACATTTAGGCCTTCATAGGAATGTTATCGCAGCAGCTGCGGCTGATTATTGGTTCATGAAACAATTCATGACTGTTCTTGGAAACATGATGATGCCAATGTTTCCTATGCCAAGACCAGATAAAGGAGCGAATTTGAAAGAAACAGCTACCATACTAAAGTACATAGGTGAAGAACGGATTGCAAAAAGGGGAGAATCTCTTATCTGGGCGCCTGAGGGAACCAGAAGTAATGATCCTATAGAGAATAGACGATTAAAATCAGGTATTGCTCATCTCGCCAGACATTCTGATAGGCCTGTAGTTCCAGTTGTGCTACGCGGCTTAGAAAAGTCTTGGCCAAGAGATCAAAAGCTACCCAATCCTGAAGCGCTTGTAGGAAATCATGTTGATGTCTGTTTTTTACCCCCTTTGAGATGGAAGGAATACAACAGCGAAGAATTGTTTCTCGATAGTTTAAAACGCAGATATGTTCAAGCCTATCAGGAACTACTACAGCAACAGAGATAATACCTATCCTTCCGACTTCTCAAACTGATCAACTTTTAGTATACCTTTACCAATCCCTTTTCCAACACTTTATCGAAGCTTCTCCTGACAAAGATCAAGGATGCAATCAAATAAATAACATTGAGTACTAAAGGCAGCAATAATTTTGATAAATCGGTTTGACCCTTATATACAACCTCACGGGACGCTTCAAATACGTAACTTATCGGAATGAGCGCTGAAATTTTCTGCGCCCAACCGGGCAGACTGGATACCGGATAAAAAATAGCGGAAAAAGGGCCAAGCATCCATGCAATCGTCCAGGCAAGCGTTTGGACTTTTGTACCAAACCTCAATATAAGCCCGGCAACAAGAAAACCCACCCACCATCCGGTCATGATGAGCATTAAAGAAAACGGCAGAATATACCAGCCAAACATTATTATTTTTAGCTTATACATCAAAAAGGCGACGAGCCCTGCAAAGACAAAACTTATTGCCGCCTTGATGACTCCCTCAATGATCAATGCAACTACCCACTCGGAAAATTTCAAAGGAGCAACGAAAATATTGACCAAATTCCTGTTCCACAGATCCTCCAACAGATTGACCGTAATCTCATATTGACCCCTCCATACGATCACCCAAAAAATATATGCGGATAGTATCGCCAATATAATCTGGGAACTGTTCGGAGCAACGGTGGTAAGGAAATGCGTAGTCAATCCCCATATAATCAAGTCAATCGTCGGCCAATAAAAGACGTCGCTTAGCCGGTCAAAACTATGCCGGAACAAAAAAATGAACCTCAGGATAATTGCCCAAATTCTATGTAGTTTCATATTTTTTTCCTATTACTTCCAAAAAGTAATCCTCGAGCGTCGGTTTCTCTATGCTTATTTCTTCGTATATGGTATTCATCTCTGTGAGCGTTCTCAAGAAATCGGCTATGGCTTTCTCCGGAATCGTAACGCGGATATAACGGCTTGTCACCTCATAATACAAACCTTCTTTTGTGCAGAAATCGGCGGTACGCTTTAATCCGTCTTTTATCATGAGTTCCACGTGACAAAACTGTATTGTTTTCGCAAGATGTTCGGGCGTATCGTCTGCGATAAGCTTTCCCTTGTTGATAAAGATTACCCTGTCACAAACTTCTTCAACTTCAGCCATATTATGGGAAGTAATGATTATTGAGACCTGGAACTCCTTCCGTTCATGGAGCAAAAATTCACGGATATATTTTGCCACGTCGGGATCAAGCGAAGCCGTAGGTTCATCCAACAGCAATACTTTGGGGAAATTGATAAACGCCTTGGCCAAATTCACCCTCGTTATCTGTCCTGAAGACAGCTCTGAAATCTGTTCGTGGAGAATGTCCTTTAATTTGAACAGCTCCGAAATACGCTCAAGCCGCGCTTTCCTGTTTTTTATATCATACAAATAAGAAATAAACGTTAAATTTTCCCAGACGGTTAAAGTCCACGGAAAATTCGTATATGTCGAGGAAAAATTGACGTGTTCCAAAATTTCCTCGCGGTTCGATTTAAGGTCTTTGCCAAAATAAGAAATGGTTCCGTTGGTTGGAGTCAGCACTCCCAACAGCATCTGGATGGTGGTTGTTTTGCCCGCACCGTTGGGACCAAGTAACCCCAAAATCTCACCTTCCTTTAATGCAAAGGAAATATCGTTTACCGCGGTAAATTGGGCAAACCGTTTTGTAAGATGGGAAACCGATAATATCATGAAAGTAATTATACATCTAATGAAACCCGCTATTTCTTGTAGTTTTCCATTACCCTTATGATGGTTTGTGGTGTAAAAATACCGGGACGCACTCTATTAAGATATAAAATATTGTCTTTTGATTGCTGCATTCCGGGAATAACCGACACCGCAGCCGTATAACCGGCTTCTTTCACCAGACGCACCGTTTCCTCGGAAAACGCACCGTACGGATATGCAAACGTTTTTACTTCAATCCCAAACCGCTCTTCAAGCTTTTTCTTGCTTTCAATCACTTGTTTCCGTGCGATGCTTTCCGGCATAAGTTTAAGATACAGATGATCCAATGTATGCGAACCCAGTTCGACCAGCCCGCTTGCCAGCAATTCTTTAATTTCCTGTTCATTCATAAACCCTTTCCTGCCAATAAAATCATAAACAATATACATGGTCGCTTTCATCTGGTATTTCTTAAGGATGGGAAATGCGACGGTATAGAAATCTTCATATCCGTCGTCAAATGTCAGTACGGCAGATTTTGTCGAATAGTTGATCTTTCCGTCAAGAATGTCCGGTATATCCTTCACAAAATATGTTTTATAATTTGCTTCTTTCAGTGATTTCAAATGCCCTTCAAAAAGAGCCGGATTGATATCGAGTCTCTTCCGGATAATATCGTTGATATCCTTAACATATTCCACGTAATGATACATAATAACCGGAATTTTCACTTTTTCGTTTATCATGGCTGACGCAGTTGCTTTTGCTTTAATCTCATCAGGAAGTTGAAAAACTTTTTTCTCATAATACGGTGCAATGATATGTTTATTCGATTGTGTCTCATTTTTTGTACCCAGGAACCGAATCCCTAAAATCAACCCCCCGACTATGGCTGCAAATACCACTCCAGCAATAAAAGGAATAAAAAACCGATATCTTGTTCTCATACAAAATTAAATTCTATCATATGTAATAACTCATCACTACCTCCCTGACAACGGTATTTTAGGGGGAATAGGGAAGAATAGAGCATAATAAAAGGATAATTTGTAAATAATAGGGCAGTCATTTTAGTCTTATAGTGGGTAAAAAGGATGCAAGGAGACTTGGAGGATAAACTAGGGATAAATAAAAATAGAGAAGAAATAAATAAAACTAATTAATCATTAATTTTCATTTTCAAATATCTTATGAATCCTGTGCCTCCTCCACTGGTAGCCTCGCATGACGTCGTAAAAGATACAATTTACGACGTTATATATCTCTTTACTCCCTAAGATATGTATGCCAAAATCCCTGCCAGGCTAAACACCGGTTTTTTACCGTATATTCCCATCAAGGGAACTGTACCTACTCCCTCTGTAACTTCCTCCTTATATATAATGTATTATCTATAGTGTCATTCTCCGGAAAAACACGGAAACTGAAACAAATGAACAGTTCTCTCCATATTCTCTTCTTTATAAAAGGCTTGCTTATTTTTAGACCGTAATATCAATCCAAATTGTAACTTTTGAGGCTAAATTAGCATAGAGCAGCAACATGTATACATCCTACCGGAGAGGAAGAAATTAACGCAATTTAGATTGTAATATCAATCCAAATTGTAATTTTCGAGGCTAAAAACATATAGATATTAATTATATCAACGATTAATTTTAGAGGATAATAACAACCCGAATATTTATTTTACGCACGAGTTCGGATATGAATCATGCTCTCCCTCTATAAAGAGGAGATGTTGTTTAGATTATAACAACAAACTGTCCGTTACTATTCGAGGCTATCCTTGAGGTAATTCGTGTATTGGAAAGATTTATATTTAGATTGTCAAAATAGTCCAAATGATGTATTTCAGCCTCGAAAAGACGAAAGTTATCCACATGAGGACATATATATTTAGAGCGTAGTATCAATTTAATCTTTTGATTTAGCTTCAATTGCATATCTTACTTATACAAATCTTATCATGAATTGCGTAATGGATTTGAATTTAATACATTGTTTATACCCTATAGTAAATAATTACTATAGGATATATTACTCACGTCCGTAGGTTTATGGAAACGGACCTTTTTCCCTTTTTGCTACTTCCCTCTTCTCTACTTTGGACGGGTGCCCGGAATTTTTTCCTCACCAACTTAATGAAAGAATTGTAATAATACAAACAAACACCAGAACGGTTGCGTATTCGCGAACCGTTTCTTTAAACAAACGCTGGTCGATATAGTTATAAAGAAGACCTGACAAGCTGTAGTAACATGCGGTAAGAAATAAGGAGTAGATAGGTATCTTTAAAGGGACAAAGGATATGACAGCCGCAAGTTCGGCAAGAATCAATCCAATCAATAACGCATAAAGCAGTATTTCCCTTTCCAGATGCTTATTCAACTTGATCGTCCAAAAAAGATGGATGCCTAATACAAAACCCGTTACCCCAACAACCACTGCATTGACTAAAAAAATCTGCTGGAACGAAAACAATAAATTAAAAATAAAAAAACTCGAAAGAGCGTGATAAAAAAAATTTATGGAAAATGCCGCACGATAAAGCTGAAGATTCTTCTCTACTCCTACATTAAAAATATTTGAGCACAGAAGCATTGCGTAGATCGATATCCCATACAAAACGATTAAAGGAATCCGGGTAAGCCAACGGGCGGGAAAAAGGAAATAAAAGAAATAAAAGGCTATGGTAACCACTACAGGCATGAGAAAAAGGCCGAATCTGCTCATATCCTCTATTCCCTCAAGAAGTGAAAAATACGTGAGTACGTAAGTCGCCATAACAAGAAGTGGAATGAAAATAAGAGCGTAGTTAAATGGAAAAAATGTCGAGATAACAACAAGAGCAGTCAGAATGGTGGCACTTATTACGAACCGGTATCTTTTTTCGATCCGCGATGATTTTTTCCGCACCGTCTGTAATAAATGATGAATGGTAAGCATACTATTAGCCTAACAAATGAGCTGGAATATCGGCATTTGTAAAAACTTTTTGAACATCTTGGTCGGCTTCAAGGGCATTAACAAGCGAAACAATTTTTTTGGCTTTTGCTTCATCGGATATCGGAAGAGACGTTGCCGGCTTAAAATCAATTTCAGCGATTTCATACTTTAGTTCATGGATATGGTCTTTAATTCTCCCTAAGTTTTCGTAGGGAAGATACACCGAAAAATGAGTATCATCTTCATCAATGTCAAACGCATTGATTTCCTCTGAAAAAGAAAGTACTTTCCCCTCTTCCACATCAGATTTCTTAAATATAATTACCGCACATTTTTGGAATAAATATGACACAGAGCCATGGTTTCCCAGTTTGCCTTCGTGCCGTTCCAAAATAGAGCGTATCTCTGAAAGTGTACGGTTGACGTTGTCGGTAGTCACCAAAATAATGAGCGCTGCTCCGGATGGACCGAATGCCTCATAGATGATTTCTTTGAGTTGCACTCGATCAGGACCTGCCCCCTTTTCAATCGCCCTTTGGATATTATCTTTAGGCATGTTAAGCTGCCGGGCTTTTTCTATTGCTAATCTTAGTTTTACATTATGTTCAGGGTCAGAAATCCCTCCTCCATCAATAACGGCAAGGGTTACGGCACGGGATAACTTTGAAAATATATTACCGCGGATTAGGTCATTTGCTTGCTTTTGGCGTTTAATATTAGCCCATTTTGAATGCCCAGACATGAAAATTAAACATGAAGCATGAAACTTGAAACATAAAGATTTGTTGTATTATTTTGCTTTATGTTTTATGCTTTACGTTTCACGTCTATTATACTTGACATTTAACATATTTAAAATATACTGATACATAACTTATGGATGATCTTCAAACACTTGACCAGCAGGCAATCGACGCTGCAATAAGCACTCAATGGAAAGACGCGATTGAGCTGAATAAAAAAATACTAAAACTCAATAAAAAAAACGTAGATGCAAATCTCCGGATCGCGTTCGCTTATCTACAAACAAATAAAATCGCCGACGCCAAAAAATATTACCGGATTGGCTTGAAACTACAGCCTGGAAATCGCTCCATATCCGAGAATCTTGAGCGAATAAAAGTCCTCGAATCCAGAAAAAATAAGGTGTATAGAGATAAAACAGTTAATCTAGATCCTAACCTGTTTCTGGAGACTCCTGGAAAAACACGAAGCATTGTCTTGGTGAATCCAGGACAAAAAAATACGCTTGCCCAGCTTACCATTGGTCAGGAAGTAAGTCTGACTACAAAAAAAAGGAAAATTGAAATCCGTTCAAAAGGCAAGGACTATATAGGATCCCTTCCTGACGATATTTCAAAAAGATTAACGATATTCATCAAAGCAGGAAGTGAATTTTCGGTCTATATCAAAGAGGCAAATCTCAACAAAGTCATCGTATTTATCCGTGAGGAACGGAAGGGAAAAAAAGTGATGAAATATACTTCTTTTCCCACCAACATGCAGTCAAAACTGACCGAAATGTCAAAAGAAGATGAATCCGGCGGAAACGAAGAAGATCTGGAACCGTCTGAAATGGACCTGGAAAAACTTGCCGAAGCACTTGCTGCGGATGAAAAGGAGTATCTCCCCTACGACCATGAAGAACAGGAAGAAGAACCTGAAGAATAATTTATTTTTTCCCTCTGTAATGAATAGTTTTGTGCTTCAAAAATAATATCGACCCCTTTATCTTTTTGTTTGATACGATACGTTTTAATTCCGATGGAATGGAAAAATCCCTCATAGAACGGAGAGCTAACAAGAATGAAAACAGCAATAGTATTACAAAGACAATAATCATAATGTTGGTTCGGAATTTATTCTACGCTCCACCCTTTTTCCAAATCCCCTAATATAAGGATTATATCAGAAACATCCGTTTCCCCTTTCTCTATGGTACAACCAAAAAAAGTCTTTATGTCTCTCGGGGTAACATCATTTGTATTTTGTATATTATAGATAACCTTACACCCTCTCTGTGATTTTTTATTTTGTGAAAGATCGACAACTTGTATCCCTTCCCCTTCTAAAATATTACTTATAAGAAGGGCGGTTTTATAGTTTTCCGTATACAAAATTTGAACACGATCGCTTATAATTCTATAGGCTTTTTCGTAAAAAAACCCCTGATACTCCTTAAAAAAACCAATTCTATCAAATAGAGCCTTGTTGCTTTCCTTCTCCTGCGGGAGATCACTTATTTCCTTGAATTGGTTCGTCGGTTTCTGCAGGAAGAAAAACCATAATAATAGCCTATCTATAAGGTTTGCATTCGAACTGTTCAATAATATCATCGTCGCCGACGGGATAAATTTTTGCGTGCTGGCATTACCATAATAAATTGCATTCGTTTTTGGATAGAAGTACAAATCAACAAACGACGAAGTGGCGGCGGAGAAAACTTTTTTAAATATTTCGTTTTTTTTCTCAAGGGAAACGAGTTTCCCTAACGCACCGATTCTGTACTGCCCGTATCCGCCCGGAATCTCCACTTCAACATTAGACGGAATGGTAAAAAAATAGCTGATATCGTTTTTTCCCAAAGAATAGAACACCGTATGTGATCCGTAAAACACCACATTAATCCGATCTTTTTTTCTGAGATAGACTGATCCAACGATATTTTTATACAGAACATATGCAACAAAAAGAAATAGGCACAAAAGAATCAATGTTCTATTATCCTTCAAAATTGGAAATTTTTTATGAGAGACCATGTTCAATTTTAAGTCTTCTGATTTTATTGATAACATCCTCTTTCGAGAGGTTATGCAAAAGATAAATCTTTTTAATTATGGACAAGGAGGCTTCAAATTCAGGCTGTACCACGAGATGGACTCCCAGATCCTTCATCCTCCTCTGATCAACTTCTTTATGAACCCTGCTGATAATAAATACCTTTGGATTGAGTTTTTTTGCGTTTAAAACGATGGTTTCCTGCGCTAATTTTTCAGGCAGGGCAATTACAACCATAAGCGCATCCTCAACCTGGGCATAATCAAGAATGTCAATATCCGAAGGGTCGCCATAAATGATGTTTATCCCCTCCTTTTTTGCTTTTTCTACGATCTGAAAATTGTAGTCTATTGCCACAAAGGGAATGTTCGCCATCATCAGAGATCTTCCTATATAGCCTCCAATTCTTCCATATCCACAAATTACGATATGGTTTTTTATCTGAAGCGTATCGATTGGCGATTGGTCACGGTCAATTCTATACGCGATAAAATGTTCCAAAAACGGAAGGTATTTTTTTGTCACGGTCCGAACGGCGCCGTATAACGCATCTCTGTTTTTAATAAGAATAGGGGTGAGCACCAAAGTGAGCAATACAGAAGTAATAATAAATAAATAGTTCTCGAGGGAAACTACGCCGTTGAGATATGCTGACGACATAAGAATAAAGGCGTCTTCATCGATCTGAAAGAGATATAAACTTAGATTAAAAGCGGTTTTTGAATGAAACTTCATGAAAAGAAAGATACCTAAAATGACAGCCGCCTTTATAAGGATGATCAAGCCGGTAAACAAGAGAATCTGAGGCAAAAATCCAACGATAAGCGGCAATTTTATATTGGTACCTATATATACAAAAAAAATGACCGCCAAAAGGTCCCTGATGGGCCTTACTTCAGAAAATATATGGTAATGCTCCAATGTTTGTGCAAGGAGCACTCCTGCGACAAAAACACCGATAAGAATCGGAATTTTAAGGAGAAGCGAAACGCCGATGATAAAAAAAATAAAAAGAATGATAAACAGATTGAGGAGTTCCCTTGAAGCCCGTGCAATGCGGTGAAATACATAAGGAACGATTTTTCTTCCAAGATAAAAAAGGGCCGTTATAATAATCATAGACTCCAAAAGACTTTTCACGATATTGACGGTCACAGGAAAAAACGATAATGAATGATTGGTAATCGAAGTAAATATAATAAGATACGGAATAAACGCGATATCCTGGAACATAAGGATTCCCATCGCAATCTCTCCGACAAACGAATTCTCCTCTCCCCTGTCTTGAATGATCTTGGCAACGAGTGTCGTGGAGGATGAAGAAAACGCAAGACCAATAAGGAAAGACTCAAGGAAAGGGAAATGAAAAAGAAAGCTTAATACCGTTATCATAACGATCGATAAAACAAGCTGGAGAGTTCCGCCAAATACAATATATTTCTTCAAATTGATAATATGGGTGAGATTGATCTCCAGCCCGACCGTAAAAAGAAGAAGAACTATACCGAAATATGCGAAATTATTGATCGCTCCCGGCGCAATGGTGCTTGGAAAAAGATTTCCTACAAGAAGTCCTCCTACGATGTACCCGACAATCGGCGAGAGCTTTATTTTTTTTGAGAGCGCAGCGAAAATAAAAGGAAAAAGGAGAAAAATAAAAAAATTAAAAACAAGAGATAAAGGAATATCGGTCATAATAATGAGTATACCAGCTTCTTTTACTTCCTTAGTTTCTTTTCACAATCAATGCAGTAGTGTGCTTCGGGAATAAGTTTAATCCGAGCAAAAGGAATCGACTTATGGCACCGTTCACATACTCCGTACGAAGAACCTTTTATGATCTTTTTTAATGCGGCTTCTATATCAGAAAGCCTGCGTTCAAGATCTTTAACTTCTGCCTCGATCGTTTCGTGGCCTACCTGCTCTCGTACGTCGGTATCAACGGCAGCGTTATCTGAAGCGTGATCAGGGTCAGCAAACGGATCATCTTTTTTCAGATCAGTTATTTGCTTAAGAATTTTTGCCTTATCTTTTTCAAGCTTTTGCTTTTGGTCCGCGATGAATTTTTTTGAAAGTTTTTTGTCCATAGTGTTTAATGAGACTCCTAAAATAATATATAAAATAAAAGCTTGATGTCAAGAGCAAAACAAATGAGACAGTTCCATTGAACCGATAACCCAAGAAGTATAAACTATGCTCTTTTAGTTTGTCAAATACAAAATATACAAAAGAAAAAAACCATATGAAAAATGAAAAAAGAAACCCCGGCAAATAGCGTTCCTTTCTGATTTCAAAAAGGATTTTATACGAAAGATATGACGCGAAAAAAAAACACATCGCCTCATATAACGGGGTCAGATGACGAAAACCATCAAAACCGGCATATTGTATTGAAAGGAAAAATTTCGTTTTAGTACCAATCTCCGTACCTGAAAAAAAGCTTCCAAGTTTTCCGAATGCAAGCGCCAGAAAAAGAGGACTGATAAAATAGTCGATGATACCCGAAATTTTTACCTTTTTGATTGCATAATAGGCAAATAGTGTTCCAAATCCTCCAAATAGAGCTCCATAGAGGGATATTCCAGGATACCCATTCACAAGGATAAACTTTACAACATCAAATCCAAATTCCTTGAAATTCAAAATAACGTATATTAACCTTCCAAAAAAGATGCTTCCAATCAAAGAAAGAAAAAATCCGTCAAAAACGTCCTCTTCCTTGTGCGACGTAAGCCGGATATTCTTCCATAAGAGAAAACTTCCCCAAAAGAATGCTAGAACAAGAAAAATACCAAATGTGTATATTTTGAAAATTTTCAGATCAAGGAGCACAGGTAACATAGGTAAAGTATAATTTATCTTAAGTTGGAAATCAAAAGATGGATAAAAAACTTATTCTCATATTGATTCTCGCCTTTTTTCTCCGCCTCTATGGAATCAGCTGGGATAGTGGATTTCACTTTCATCCGGATGAACGCCTAATCACCATGGTTGCCAACCAGCTGCATTTTTTTGATAAATTGGATCCTAACTTTTTCAACTATGGTTCGCTTCCCTTTTATCTTCTGAAAGGAAGCGCTCAACTCATTGATCTGTTTTTTTCCGCTCATACCGCAACATATCAAGGTCTTTTATACATAGGAAGAACGCTTTCCATTCTTTTTGATGTAGGAACGACGTTTATTATTTATAAGTTAGTGATGATTTTTTCAAAAAAGAAAAAGGTCGCTTTTTTTTCTTCATTCATATATGCCGTCATGTTTTTCCCCATCCAAAACTCACATTTTTTTACTGTAGATATCTTATTTACTTTTTTGACAACGCTTCTTCTTTATGAGCTCGTTCTCTACTCCAGAAATCGCTCTCTTATGTATCTTTTTACTATCAGTATTAGCTTTGCTGCACTGTTTGCAACAAAATTCACCGCAGTTATTTTTTTACCGATCATACTATTAACGGTAGCTATAAAAAATGAATTCTCTTATTTCTCCATTCTCCATTCTTTATTTTTTATTCTTATTACTCTTTCCTTTAGTTTTCTTTTCATGCCGTATGCTTTCCTTGACTATCCTTCCTTTGTCCGCGATATTTCATTGCAGCTTACGATGAGTAAAAATCCTTACGTATTCCCTTATACGCTCCAATATGTCAATACTACCCCCTACCTTTATTTTTTGAAAAATATCATTATGTGGGGCATGGGACCTTTTATCTCACTATTGTGCTTGATCGGACTACGCTACAAACTAAAATTCAAGAATGTAATTTCAAACGATTATCTAATGTTTGTTATTTTTTATTCTTTCTATTTCTTGGTAATCGGTGCTTCGGCGGTAAAATTCATGCGCTACATGCTTCCTCTCTATCCTTTCTTTGCGGTACTGGCAGGTTTCGGGCTCTCCCGTATTCATAACCGCACGGTTATGCTTACCTATATAACTGTCACTATAATCTGGAGCTTGTTTTTTATAACAATATATTCATATGATAATACACGGATAGCCGCTACTGAGTGGATCCTCAATACCGTCAAGCCTGGTTCACGGCTTGCAGTTGAATACTGGGATGACTATTTACCTGTCTACAAAATTGAAGATTATTATCTCAATGAACTCCATCTTTATGATCTTCCCGATAATGACAGCAAGTGGAAACATCTTAACGACCAGCTCCAAAAATCTGATTATCTCATTATTGCATCAAATAGACTCTCTGTTCCCCTTCAGCGTCTTGCCGACTGCAATACATACAGGTTATGCTATCCAAAAACCGCAGAATATTATCAAAAATTGTTTGCCGGAGGGTTGAATTTCAAGAAAGCAGCGGAATTTTCTGTCAAGCCAGGATTTCAAATTGGATCTTTTAAATTCCAGATAAACGATGAATCCGCTGATGAATCATTCACCGTCTTTGACCACCCGAAGATTACGATTTTTAAGAAGCTATAGAAATCTTTTGAAAATTCCCAGTATCCCCTGCTTCCATCCTACCGTGTGCGTCACTCCTGAAGGACGGGATTTAATCTCTTTGTAATGATCCAGATACCATCTATACGATTTTATTAGGGCTTGTGCGTTGGAATACTCGGGTTCCCAGCCCAATACTTTTGTCAGCCGTTGAATCGAAACATACGAGTCCTTATCCGCCGTGTCATACACCCAACGATATAAAGGCGATAGTCGCAACAGTTCAAAAATCCGAAGAGCTAATTTTATGGGAAACGCGGGCAAAGGAAATAATCGGGATCCGGAATGCGCATAATCAAAAAGTTCCTGAAGGTCTTTCTTTACGGTTTGGTACTTTTTAGCTCCGATATTAAACAGATCATTTACTTTTTTTGCATCTTTTTCAACAATAAGACGGTACGTTGCTTCAACAAGATCATCTACATCTAACAACTGGTACCGGTTGTTCCCTGAACCGACAAGAGGAATGCGTTTCCCGTCTTTTATCCAATCAAATAAAATTTCAAAAACTCCTAACCTATGAGTACCGACAAATGTTTTTGGCCGGAGAACAGAAATAATCATTCCTTTTTTTCTGAATTCCGCACAGAGCTTTTCCGCATCGATCTTGCTTTGTCCATATGCGCCAACCCCTACGAGCGGATCATTTTCATATATTGGATGTTTTTTTGGAACACCGTACACCGCGGTCGAAGAAACATAAACAAATCGTTCCACATCGTTCTGATAAGAAGATTCGAGTACTGTTCTTGTACCGTTAACATTGATGTCAAAAATCTCTTCTCTTTTCCACAGAGGAAGGGCCGCCGCCGCGTGGATAACTACGTCCATTTTTTTCGTTGCTTGTCTCATTGCTTTTTCATCGCGGATATCGGCGGTAATGAATCTACATGAACGGGGATATTCCTTTTTTGGGAATTCCGTCAAATCAACAAGAAAAACCGTATGCTTTTTAGAAGTCAGATACAACGCCAAATGCAGGCCTAGAAATCCAGCGCCACCTGTAATAAGGATTTTCATAGAGATTTATGATAACATAATACATCAAAATTATTATGGCAAAAAGAAAAATGAGGGTTGGTTTTGATCTTGATGGCGTTATCCTTTATAATCCGATACGGACATTCCGTCCAGTCGCAAGCTTTTTCAAATTTCTTAAACCGTATCTTTTTCATGAGAAATCAGAATCGTTTTATTTTCCCCATTCATCCTTAGAGCAATTTATATGGCGTCAACTTCATAAGACGAGCTACAAAATTGCAGACGGATTCCAGCATCTTCACAATCTAACGAGTAACGGCATTGTCGACGCATATCTGATCACCAGCCGTTACGATTTCTTAAAACCTGATTTCGATTATTGGATCAAAAAAATAGACGCGGCGTCAGTATTCAAAGGTTGGTATTACAATAAAAATAACATGCAACCGAATGCTTTCAAACAAAACATGATCAAAAAACTCCGTCTAGACTATTTTGTCGAAGATAATTGGGGCGTTATCCAAAGATTGAACGGGAATCTAAAAAAAATAAAGATCCTTTGGCTTTCCAATATGCTCGATAAAAACATCGCCTACCCATATACATTTTTCAGCTTAAAAGAAGTTGTTGAATATCTTAGATCACGCTCGCTTAAACCCTAGAAGAAGATTGCTCATTGGATGAAACATCGTAGAAAAACGTTTTAAAAAACCGCCGAAAATGCGGCGGCTTTTTTGTGTAAGATGTTTACCATTCATCATCCCCTGTTGGCTCTTAATAAAGAACCGCAAGAGGTCCTTGGTAGTAATAATACCAATAGGATGTCGTTTCTCGTCAACGACAACAACGCTTCCTATTTTTTTATCCAATATAAGGTGGATTACTTCGTTCAACGTATGTTCGGGTGTCAACGTAAGGACATATGATTTTGCGAAGTTTTTCACCTTATGATGATAGAAATTCGTTTTTTTTCCTTCCCGTTCTCCTCTTTTCTCAGTGAACTTTGGTGCAACAAGATAAGAAATAAGATCATAATAGGTCAAAATGCCTTT
>Ga0334722_10001345_pt1 | contig 31186 bp, 24 predicted proteins | sample C3_bottom_MG_FD_207210 | JGI IMG/M metagenome (GOLD analysis project Ga0334722, IMG submission 207210) | Sediment microbial communities from Yellowstone Lake, YNP, Wyoming, USA - C3_bottom | ecosystem: Environmental > Aquatic > Freshwater > Lake > Sediment | place: USA: Wyoming | collected... | reverse complement strand
GCGCGACGGCGCGCACCACGAGCCGTTGTCCTGCGCGCCGCCGCAGACGTTGTACGGCACGGCGTTGTCGAACGACACGTTGTAGTACTGGCCGATTGGCAGCTGGTTGCCGGCGTCCCAATTGCCGCCGTTATCCCATGTCTGCGACACGCCGCCGTCGTTGCCGACGATGATGTGGCTGGGGTCCCTGGGGTCGATCCACATGGCGTGGTGATCGACGTGAATGCCGACCGTTGCGTTGCCCGCCGTCTTGCCGCCGTCGTTGCTGTACTTCACCGGCGTCGACGAGAAGAAGACGCGATTCGGATTGTTCGGCGCGACGCGCACCTGTGAGTAGTAGAACGGGCGCACGTTCTCGTCGTTCGTCTTGGTCCAGGTCTTGCCACCGTCTTCCGAGCGATACAGGCCGCTCGGCGACTTCTGCGCCTTGACCTTGGCGTCCTTCTTGGGGTTCGCCAGCGTGTCGGCCTCGACCATCGTGTACATCACGTCGGGGCTCGACAGGGCAATTGCGATGCTGATGCGCCCCTTGGTGGTTTCGGGGAATCCGCCACCCTTCACCTCGGTCCACGTCTCGCCGGCATCGACGCTCTTCCAGAGGGCCGAGCCCTTGCCGCCCGAGTTCAGGAAGTAGGCGCCGCGCAGGCGCTGGTAACTGGCCGCCCAGACGACCTTGGAGTCACGCGGGTCGAGCGCAACGTCCACAAAGCCCGTACTGTCGTTTATGAACTTCTTCAGCTGCCAGGTCTTGCCGCCGTCCACGGTCTTATAGAGGCCGCGTTCCTTGTTCGTGGCCCACGCGGCGCCGAGGGCGGCCACGTACACGACGTCCTTGTTGGATGGATCGACGACCACCCGGCCGATGTGCTGCGTTTCCTTGAGGCCGATGAACTCCCACGAACGGCCGCCGCTGGTGCTCTTGTAGATGCCGGCGCCCGGCGACATCGAGTTGCGCGAGTTCGGCTCTCCCGTGCCGTAGTACACCGTGTTCGTGTCAGACGGTGCAATGGCAATCATGCCACCCGACGAGACGTGCTCGTTCTCGAAGACGGGACGATAGGACGTCCCCGCGTTCGTCGTCTTCCAGAGCCCTCCACCCGCGGCGGAGACATAGAAGGTGCGCGACGGCCACGGAATGCCGGCGACGTCGACGACACGTCCCTGGTGGTTGGCCGGGCCGATGTTGCGCCAGCGGAAGCCGGCGATGGTCGTCGAGTCGAGCTGGGCGGCCAACGGGGCCGCGGCAAGAACGCTCAGGACGGCCAGTCTCAGGGCAGGTCTCATATGAAGTGAGGGCTGGGGGAAACGTGGTGGAAGCAACGGTACATCCGAATTGCTACGCTCGGCGCAACTATACTGTTGGTCGGCAGGCGCATTGCTGCCGCCCGGACGACGCGAAATGGCATACGGCAGCCGAACCGCATACAGCAGCTGTACGCCGTATGCGGTAGGCCGTCCCTTTACGGCCGCACTACTGTGGCATCGAAGCCGGGATGCCCATTCTCTCCGGCGGCGGAATCTTCTTGGTGCGGGTGAACTCGCGCCGCGCCGCATCGACCATCAACGACCGGTTCCACCAGAGTTGGATGGCCGAGTCGTAGCGGGCGAGGACGTTCTGCAGCCAGTACGGCCGGTTCTCGGCGCGCCAGCTCTTTTCGTAGAGTTCGCGGCCGAGCACGTACGCTTCGCGCATCGTTTGCAGGCGACCGTTGATGCCCGAAAGTTCCGAGAGTTCGATCCAGCTCACCGGCGTAGTGCGGGCCGGGTCGATCGTGGCCGCGTAGAACTTCACCATCTCGTCGGCGAACTGGAACTTCATGCCGATGAAGTCGAGACGGCGCGCCCCCATGTCCATGGCGTCGAGGGCGTCCTGCTCGCGCAGGCGTGGCTGCAGGCGCCGTGCCTGCGCGATGAGCACCGACGCGGACTCTGCATGGATACGAAGTTCCGGAGCGGCAATGCGTACTTTCTTGGCGATCTCCATGCCTTCGGGCGAGTACGGGTCCACCCAGTAGAGGAAGTCGTGGCCGTTGCCGGCGCCCGCCCTGGAGAGCGCCGCGTGGGCCAGCATCAGGTGCTGCTGTGCCGCATCGATCTTCCCGGTGGTGTCGCCGTGGAACTGCAGGCCGTAGGCCTTCTGGTAGTCGGGAATGGACGACTCACCATTCTGCCACGACGCGGCCGCACCGAAGACGACGCCGTACCAGGTCTGATTGAAGATCTCCTCGCCGTCGTCACCCCAGCTGGTGTTGAGCATGCCACTGGCGCCCATCTTCTGCCCGTCGCGCACGAAGCCCTGGATGTTCCTGAGTGCCGTGTTGTTGTCGGGGTAGGTCATGGACCAGTTGCTCACGCCGGGCGCCACCCACGTCTGCATGCCGCTGCCGGAGAACGGTGTGAGGTAGCGCTCGAAGCCCGACGTGCTCCAGTAGTTCCAGGCGACGGCGACCATGTCCTTGGGAAGCGACTTCACCAGTTCCGGTGAGTTCATGGCGATATCACCCCAAAACATGAAGGTCTTCTTGCTGCCCTGGGCGCGCAGCTGGGTCTGGATATCGCCGAGGAACTTCAGGTAGGTGGCGCCCATGCCGTCGCGGGCGACCGCTTCCCTGGTCTGGCCCTTGCCGAGCTCGAAGGTCTCGTCGGCGCCCAGGTGCACGAATTGCGACGGGAAGAGCGAATCGATCTCGGCGAACCACCGCTTGATGATGCGCATCGACTCCGGCTGCCCCGGGGCGAGCACGTGTCCGTGCGGAGTTTCGGCGACCTGGCTGTAGATCTCGTACTTGAGGGCGTGATGCAGGTGGCCGAAGGCTTCCTGCTCGGGGATGATGTCGACGTGCAGTGGCTTGGCGTAGGCGACGAGCTCGCGCACCTGTTCATGGGTCATGGCGCCACCGGGCGGGCCGACCAGCGGGTCGCTGTCGTACGCGAGCGTCTGCTCGAAGTACGGTGAGTAGGCGTTCATCTTGAACGCCGCGATGGTGCGGATGATGTGCTTCTGGAACTCGAGCGTGGGCACCGGGCCACGCGAGAGGTCGTCGTGGAATCCGCGCCACCGCATGGCCGGCCAGTCGCGAATGATGCCGGTTTGCACGGCCATCGCATTGGCGGAGGCCGTCAGCAGCTGCCTGGCCGTTTGCGCGCCATAAAAGATGCCCGCGGCGGAAGCGCCGATGACGCGGATGGACTTCGGTTCGGCGATGAGGACGTACCCCTCGGCGGTCATCTCGCTGGTGAACGCGAGCTTGTGCTTCTCGAGCAACGTCCTGGCCTCTGCGGTAGTGCTGCGCATCAACTGGATGCGCAGACCGCCCTCCGCGGGGCTGATCTTCAGGCCACGGTCCTTCAGTGTCGACGCCAGGTCGGCGGCGGCAAACTTGTCGTCGCGGTCGGTCCCGGCGGTGATGGTAATGGCGCCCTTGAATGACGCGGTGGGGCCGGCGGTGAACTCACGCGGGGCGGGAATCAGCCGCGGGGTCTGGGCGGCGAGGGGGAGGGCGACGAGGAGGGCAAGGCAGGCGCGCTTCATATAGAGTGGGCGGCATGGGTGAACGTACACCGGAGAATGTCGCGGTGCGGGACGACCGGCGCCACCCGGAATCTCCTGAAGGAGGGGGCAACGCGCGCCCTTGCGGCCGGCCACTTTGAAACATAAAGTACATGCATGAGCATCGAACGGAGCCCGGCCGTGACCGCAGTCGAGAAGTGGTTCTTCACCCCGCTGTACTATCCGCGCAGTCCGCTGCAGGTGATCGGCTGGTGGGAACGGCGGCGGCTCCTCTACAACGTGAGCGTCGGCCTCGCCGGATCAATGGCCCTCGGCACGGGAGCCGTGCTCCGACAGTTGCCGCCGTCACCGAACCCGTTCTTCGTGCCCTTGATGGGCGTGCTGCTGTACGGCGTGCTGGCGAATATCTGCTACTCAATCGGCCCCGTGGCCGACCTGTTCCTGCGCCGTATCCTCGGCATTCGGGCCCCTGACATCGGGCCGGTGATGTTCCGGTACGGATACGTGTTCTCCCTCGGACTCACGCTCCTGCCGATACCCGTGATGATCTTCGGGAGCATCATGCGGTTCGTGCTCGGGGTAGGGGCGGCGAGTTGACGCGGTCCGTGGCCGTGACGTCGAGACTAGTGACGGGCTGACGGAATCGCGCTCGCCCGCGCCTCCAGCTGTGCCGCCTCGGAGGCGCGATTCCGCAGGCGCAACATCTTGGCGTATCCGGTGAGGACTTCCGCGACGGCGGGTGCGTCGTGCCCGAATGCCGTTTCGCGGATCTGCAGTGCCTTGCGGTAATGAGGCTCCGACTCGGCGAGCCGGCCGGCGTCGCGCAGGACATTGGCCAGGTCGTACTCCGCGGTGGCGATGCTCGGGTGCGCCGGATCCACGCTTTTCTGCAGGATGGCAAGTGCGCGCTGCAGTCGCATCTCCGCATCGGGAAGCCGATGCCGGCGCCAGGCGATCTCGCCGAGATTGATGTTGATCGACGCGACATTGGGATGGTTTTCGCCCAGCGCCCTGGAGAGATTCGCCTCGGCGCGCAGGTAGTATTGTTCCGCCTCGTCGTACCGCTGCAAGCCGTAGTAGACAATGCCCAGATTATTGAGCAAACGGCCGACGTCGGGATGGTCGGTTCCCGCAACGCGCTCGTACATCGCAAGGGCACGCCGGAAGGCCGGTTCCGCATCGGCATAGCGTCCCTCGGCGAGGTACGCGGATGCCAGGTGCCGCAGGGTCCGCGCGTAGTCCGCGTCTTCTGGCGCGGGGCTCTTCGCGCGCAGTGCGACGGCCCGCGCCAGCAGTGACTCGGCTTCGGGATACCGGCCCCGGGTGACGAGCATGCCGCCCAGCGCACTGAGCGGCACCATGAGGCCCGGATCGTTCGGGCCGAGGGTTCGTTCGCGTACGCCGAGCGTCGTTCGATACAACGACTCGGCGGCGGCAAATCGGCCCTGCTGCTGTTCGAGCCGTGCGAGATCCAGCAAGCTCGCCTGCAGGTCCGGATCGTCGCCGGCGACGAGTGCGCGCCGCGTCGCAATCGCCTGCTCGAGCAGCGGCTGTGCCTGCGCAAACAGTCCCATCTCCCGGTAGCTGATGCCCATGGTGTGCATCAATTGCGCCTGCACGAGCGGTTGCTGGGCAAGCTCCCGGTTGATGCGTTCGGCGCCGCGATCGAGGATCTCGCGCGCGGTCACGCTGTTGCCCCGCGCCTCGCTCGGGTCCGACACCCTGAACAAGCCGGTGAGAAAGCTCGCGACCTGGCGCGACGTTTCCGCCTCCCGCCTGGCGACGGCCTCGGCGCGCCGCGCGTGCACCAGCCCGACGGCCGCCACCGACAATCCAACCACCAATGCGGCGGCCACGACGGCGCCCGCGGCAACGGCCATGCGGTTACGGCGCGCGAAGCGGGAAAGACGGTAGAGCGTGGAAGGAGGACGCGCGGTCACCGGCTCGTCGTGCAAGTGGCGCGTGATATCCACGGCGAGCCCGTTGACCGTCTCGTAGCGGCGCGTGCGGTCAGGCTCCAGCGCCTTCATCACGATCCAGTCGAGGTCGCCCCGCAGTTCGCGGCGCAACGACCGCGGATCGGAGCGGCGCTGCATCGACACCGTTCCCGCGGCGTCACCCAGCGTGCCGAACTTGGCACTGGGCGTGCTGAGCGGCATCTGGCGCTGCGCCAGTCGCATCAGGTAGATGGCGAGTCCGATCTCGACGGGATCGATCGGCAGGCGGCCCACCAGCAGTTCGTACAGCATGACGCCCAGCGAGTAGATGTCGGTGCGGGTGTCGACGTCCAGTGCCGACGGATCGGCCTGTTCGGGGCTCATGTATGCGGGCGTGCCGATGGTGCGTCCCACCTCGGTGAGCAGCGATCGCTCGGTGAGGGGCTGCGCCAGCGCCTTGGCGATGCCGAAGTCGATGACCTTGGGAACCGGCTTGTTGCCATCCTGCAGCATCACAAGAACGTTCGACGGCTTCAGGTCACGATGGATGACGCCCTTCTGGTGCGCATGCTGCACGGCGTGGCAGACGTCCACGAACAGGAGGAGCCGCTCGCGCGTGGAGAGCAGGTGCGTATCGCAGTATTCGGTGATGGGGATGCCCTTCACCAGCTCCATCACGAAATACGGGCGACCGTCGGCCGTCGCGCCGCCGTCGAAAACCTTGGCGATGCTCGGGTGATCCATCACCGCCAGCGCCTGGCGCTCCGCCTCGAAGCGGGCGACCACCTCGCGAGTGTCCATTCCCGCCTTGATGACCTTCAGCGCGACGCGGCGGCGCACAGGCTCCGCCTGTTCCGCGACGTACACCAGGCCCATGCCGCCCTGTGCCAGCACCCCAAGCACGCGGTATGGGCCCACGTGCTCGGGGTGGCTGAGCGGGTCGGAAGTGGTCGAACCGACGGACCGGTCCAGAGCGGGAGGCTCGGGCGAGGACACTGTGGGCGCTCAGCGCAGGCGAGGAACGGTTACTCGATGATGATGTCAGGGTCGATCGTCACCGACTGCGTGCCGCCCCCCGGGACCCGGCAGACCAGGTGCACGTTGTAGCCGTACGTGCCCGTCGTCCGGGACTTGCCGGTCTGTGCGCTGGTCGTGCCGCTCGGGGCGGAACCGGCGAACGGCCACGTTTCCGAGGAGTCCTTGAGCGAGATGACGAGTGACGTCGCCGAAACCTGGCCAGTCATGCGCCACACAATACTGTCGCCGACGGCGATGGTGTCATTCACCGGCGTGACGAATGCCGCCTGATTCCCGTTCGGGCAGTGCACCATGACCTGCGAGTTTTGGGCCGCTCGACGCGAGGCGAACGGATGAGCCGCGATACCAGCGGCGAGCAGCGTAGCTGTACCAGCAATGGCGAGGATGTGTCTCACGGGGGGCACCTGTAGGTAGGGGGGCGCCGGAGCTTCGTCGCGCCGGCGGTACAATCCACAACACAAGGTCCGCTTCCCAATCGAGGTGCCAGCACAGGACTGCGCCCCAGAATGGCGGAGCGGACGACTCGTCGGATGAGAAGGTGCCTGTAGAGCGAAGCGTTGTCAAAGGGGCCACGCGCCCGCATCGGGGCGTCGAGCGCTCCAAGAACCGATGACGCGCTGCGGAATGGAGGCATCCGGCAGCCGTGGCGTTCACCGCCGAGGGTCATTAGCATCGAAGCACCGAGTTACCCGCACGATCCGGAAGTTTCCGTGCCGTGCCAGTTTCACCACGTGGCCTACCCCTGCGCGCTGCGCTTCTCCAATGGAACTACCGGCGGACATCGAGCCATACATCCGGCGCACATTCGCCGCAGAGGAATGGGCGACGGTGCTCGAACTGGTTGCCCGCGCCGTCATCCACGATGGTCAGCCGGCCGACCCGCGCCTCATGCGGTGCGCCTTGCTGTCCAGCGGCGGAACCGTTGCCGGGCTCCGTCGCCAGCTGGACCAGCTGACGCGCGACGCTCGTGACGTGATCGTCGAGGGAGAATACGTGCCCCGGGCGGGCAAGCTGGTGCGCATTCGCAACCTGAACGATTCGATTCCAGACGACAATCTGCCCCGCAGATCATGACCTGTTCGATATTCATTGCGACAAGCCTTGACGGTTTCATTGCCAGACCGGATGACGCACTCGACTGGCTGCCAACCACTGGCGGCGAGGAGCACGGCTACAATGCGTTCATCACCACGGTGGATGCCATCGTCATGGGCCGCCGGACCTTTGAGAAGGTGCTGACATTCGGTGCCTGGCCCTACGACAGGAAGCAGGTCATCGTGCTCAGCGCAAACCCGTCAGGGGTGGCCGTGCCTGCCGGCGCCGTCTGCGAGGCAATGGCGGGCACACCTGCGGACGTTGTCGCCCGGCTTGCCGAACGTGGCCTGGCTCACCTCTATGTCGACGGAGGAGTGACCATCCAGCGCTTCCTGGAGGCCGGACTGATACAGCGCATGATCCTCACGCGCATTCCGGTACTCCTTGGCTCCGGGATTCCGCTGTTTGGCGCGCTGTCGCGCGACATCCGTCTCCAGCACGTGGGCACGCGGTCGTTTGCCAGCGGTCTCGTGCAGAGCGAATACCGGATTGCCCCATGACACCCGCGGACATCAGGCCTGATGCGTCGCTCGCCGACTTCCTCCACGCTCGCGCACTATCAGCCGCGCCACGTCGCCTTGCCCTCGATCTCGTCGGCGGTGCGCTCGTTGCCGGCGTTGCCCTGTGGGCCCGGCCAGCCGGTTGGACAGTCCTTGCAAGTGCTGGCCTGTGTTTCGCGATGTTCGGATTGTGGGCGGTTTCCGAACGTCGCCTGCAGACGGACTCCCGGAACATCCCGGTTCACATCGAGTTCTGGTGGCTTGCGTTGCGCACCAGCGCCGCCGGGCTCGGCGTGGCCGCGCTCTTCGCTTTCCTCTTTGCGCTGCTCGGTTTCGCGCTGGGCACGTGGATCAGCTGAACCCCTTCGCGCCGTCGCCCGCCAGCGCTATTTCTCGTACACGAGCGTCAATCCCTGCTGCTCGAGCGTGAGCGTATTGCCGGTGATGGTGCCGCTCCAGATACCGATGAGCAGGCTCTCCATCGTGATGACATCGCCGCGCCGCGTGAAATTCCCTGCATCCACGGGTGAGGCGACGGTGACCGTGTTTCCCGTGCTGAGGAGCTTGTGCCCCACCTCGGAGTACGTTCCCGAGGGGGTCAGAATGATCATGTCGTCGAGCACGTGCACCCGCGTTGGGCCGGTGCCTGGCAACTGATACGGCAGTGGAGATCCGCTCACCGACTTGAGCATGTAGGTGCCGATCACATCCAGCGGCGAGGTCGTGGGCGAGCATCCCAGCGTGAACGCAGCAGCGACCAGTGCGACTTTCGCCGCAAGACGATGGTTCATGGTGCACTCCACTTTCAGGAAAGAAGGGCGAGCGCCGTGGTGCCGAAGCGGAGAATCTCGCCTGTTCTCCCTCAAAGAAGGTACATCGTGTCTACCCCAAAGGTGCTAGAAGATATTGTGACAGTGTAACGATTTGGAGTGGTAGGGGTATTTTCGCCAAAGTCCCTGCCTAGAGCGATGTTGAGCATCGCTGAAGCGGGGTGCGGCCGCCTCGTCATTTCATCTCGACCGGCGAATTCCCGCAGCGGCTCAGCGAGGAGAGGGCAGTTCCTGTCGATCGGACTGAATCCGGCGCCAACTCGCTGACCAATCCCCCGGCTTTATCCCATCCTGCCCAGTCGGTCGGCGAGCACCGCGGCGGTGGGGCGGTCGGCAGGCTGCGGACGCGTCATTTCGACGATGAGCGCTTCGAGCGCGCGCGCCAGCGTCGCCGTCAGCTCGTCTTCGGTTGTCGCATGGCGGGTCATCGCGAGACGGGGTGCGGCCAGCGAAACCGTCACGTCGAGCTTCCGCGCGATGAATGCCATCGGCGTGTCAGCCGTGTATGGTGTAACGCCCGTCAGACACTCGTGCAGCACGACGCCCGCGGCATAGATGTCCGACGGTGCACTTGCCGGTTCGCCCATCAGCTGCTCTGGCGCCATGTACTCCGGTGTTCCGACGATTGCCCCCGCCAGTCGAGCGGTCAGCGAGGCATCAGCTTCCAGCGCGACGCGTCGATGGCGTTCGGGATCGGCACCCCGGATGAGCCGTGAAACGCCGAAATCGGTGACCTTGAGGACGCCATTGGCACCGATGAGCAGGTTCTGCGGCTTGAGGTCACCGTGCACCACGCCCTGTTCGTGAGCGACGGCGAGTGCGCGCAGCAACTGCTTGCCGACGGAAACCACCGCCGACGGGGGAAGAGCATGCAGGCCAGTGATGACCGAAGCGAGCGAGGCGCCCTGGACGTACTCCATCGTGAGAAACGGCACGCCGTCACTTTCACCAAGATCGTGTGTACGCACCACGTTGCGATGCGTAAGGCGCCGGGCCAGCCGCAACTCCTGCAAGAAACGCTCGTACACCAGCGGATCGGCGACGAGGACCTCCGGCCGCAGCAGCTTGACGGCCACCGGCTCGCCCAGCACGGTGTCCATCGCCCGGTAGACGATTCCCATCCCTCCACTGCCAATCTGGGCTTCGATGCGGTAGCGACTGGCGAGCACCTCTCCGGGCGCCATGGAAACACCGGCGCGCTGCCAGGGCCTGGTGTCCCCGGCGCGGCGTTTCTTCGAACTGCCCGTGCGAGCTGCGCGTTCGGTCTCGCTCGTGTCTGCGGCGGTTGCCGCCCCCATCATCGCGGCGACGAGCGCCTCCTTGTCGCGCAGGTCGGCGAGCAGCGATCCGAGTGCGTCGGCGAGCGCACTCACCTCCGTATCGCCGGCAGACACCGAGGCGCGTTCCGCTTCGCTGGTACGATAATCTCCGTCGACGGCCCGGCGCACCGTGTTCGACAGCGCACGCACGGGCCGCGTGACCTGACGGGCGGCAAAGTACGCCGAGAGCAGCGCCAGCAGGAAGCCAAGCGAACCCGCGATCACCAGCGAACGCCGCACGCCGCTGATGCTCGCGAGCGCCGCGTCGCGGGGACGCAGGACGACGAAACCGCCAATGGCGTCCCCTCCCGCCGTCGTGAGCGTGGCGGTCTGCGCGAGGTACTCTGCGCCGCCAATCTTCATTGTGGGCCGCTTGCCGCTGGTGGCGACGGTCCCCTGGGCCAGTGTTTCGGCCATCGACACCACGTCGGCACCGCGACCGAGCGTCGAGACGGCGACCCGCAAGTCGCCATGGGTATCGCGCGCGTATAACACCACGTCCGATGCGGTCCCGGCCTTTACATCGGCCGCGAAGACGGAATCGACGAGGCGCGTGGCGACGAGCACGCCAATGGGCGCGCTGCCCGGAATCACGATCGGTACCGCGACGGCCTGGAACAGCAGCGAGTCGTGCGACACGCCGAAGCCGCTGGTGGTTCCTCCGCGCAACGCACCATCAACCAGCGGCACGCCGCCCAGCGAATCGCCCGAGAGCTTCGGTTCGTCGCTCTTGGCAAGGAGAACGCCGCGTTTGTCCGTGATCATGACCCACTGTGCGCCAAGCTGCCCGACGGCTTCGAGGGACTGGTCGAGGATATCGTCGCGCCTTCGTTCCGAGATGAGCGTGCGAAAGTAGGGGCCCTGAACGAACACGCGGGCGCCTCCGGCGAGGCTCCTCGCACGGCCGGCGAGAAACTGCGCGACGAGATCCGCCGACTGATCCAGGTCCCGCTGGGCCGCCTTGTCACCGGCCTGTTGCAGTGAAGCCGAACCAATCAGGAGCGCGGCGGCGACGACGACGCAGACAATGGCGGCAGTGCTGGCGAATACGCGCGTGGTGAGATTCCACGCCGGTTCCCTTCCAGCCTGGGGTGGCACGGTATCGACAACGCCGTCGCTGGAGTTTGCCAATGCCACTGGATTGCGCTCCCGTGCGATCAGTACCGGTCCGCGCGGACGGGCGCGTACGGTTGCCCGAACTTGTTGAGGTGCGCCGTCACGGGGAATCCGCGCGTATCGAGCGTAACGGCCAACGTGTGAATACCGGCCGCCGGCACGTCGAGACGCTCCGCGATCTCGGGTGTGCGTTCGTGCCAGACGTGCACCACGTAGCTGCCTGCGGGCACGCCAGGCATGCTGAACCGGCCGTCGGCCCCCACGCGCACGAACGCATTCGTGGGAACGGCAATGACGAAGCTCACCATGCGCGCGTGAATGTTGCAGTAGACGGCGTACACTCCGGGGCGCGCGAAGGTTGCCGCCCGGGTCGCTCCCCGACGGTACAGCCCGAGGTCGAAGGCCCCAAGTGAAGTATTGGAAAACACGTTGTGGCTGAAGGGATCCTGGTTGGGGAAATCCACGCTTCCACCGGCGCGCACGATCTGGACATGCGGAATGAACTCGCGATCGCGCATGATGATGGACGCGGTGGACGGCTCTCCACCGGCCCGTTCATACCAGGAAGACCGATTGGCCGGCTCGAGATAGACGACGGCGCTCGCCACGTCCCGTCGCGCCGAGGACGCCGGTTCGAGGAGCGTTACCTGACCCGACACGGCACCCTGCGCGTGCACAGATGATGGCGCAACGGCACAGAGCGCCAGCAACCAGCAACGGGCCGTCGACGCCCTCATGGCCCGGGACATCACGGAAGGGGACTCACAGTTCGAAGCCGAACGCGAAGTTGACGTGGTTTCCGCTGGCGGTGCGTGTTGCGTACGTCGTGCGCAGGTGGCGGACTTCGACACCGAAGAGCAGTGGTTGCGCCGGTCGCCACAGGACGTGCGCGGCACACGATTCGTTGCGTCGACGCTCCGGTCGATCGCGAACGTCGGGCGCGTCGATGCCGCAACCTCCGCCGGTGATCAGGGTTGGGTGTGCCTGCCAGTTGAGCTGCATCCAGCCGCCGGTGTCGCGAAGTGGCACGCCGAACGCCGCCCCCGTCGCGGGCACGCCGAAATTCTGTTCGATGCCCCCTCCGCCGAGCCCGGCCAAGACCCGCCCGCGATAGGCCTCACCGCGCAACTCGAGGCCGTGACGCAGTCCAATGCGTGCATCGAAGCTCAAGGCCTCACTCGTCGTCAGCGTGTCACCGGCGAGGCGAATCCAGCCACGGTGCACGCCTGCACCAAGCTCGCCTCCGGTGTCGCTTCGGCCCGCTCCGGCCGCGACGTCCGTTGCGTCGGGGCCCCATAGGGCGCGAAGACGAAACTGCACGAACGGGCGCGCCGAGCGCATGCCCGCGTCCACTCCGTATTCCTCGTCAACCGACCGGACACCGGAAAACGGCTGCAGGATGGCGCCTTGAAGCGCCCAACGTACTGGTGTCGCGCCGAGCGACATGGTGCCGAGTTCGCGACCGAGGCGCAGCTGCGGCAGCCAGTACCACAGGTTGCCGGCATCGGCGAAACCCGGAAGTCCCACGGACGCGACGGACACCGGATTCAGGTCGGAGATGAGCGGTGTCTCGGAGCCGACGAGCAACTCCGTGCGGGCCCATCTGAGGATGAACCGGACCGTACGCAGCCGCGGCTGCGGAAAGAGATACCGGTCGGTTGCGGTGCTGGCGCCGCCAGCGAAAAAGTCGACGTCAACATCAGCGGAAAACGCACCGTGGAGCACGCTGTCGACGGAGACGGACATGCCTGCGCGCGACTGGCGCACGCTGAATCCCAGCGCCCGGGCGTGCGGCGTCGATGGCTCGTTGAACGCATACGTCGGCACTTCCGCACTGTTCAGCGGGCCACGGTTGACCGAGCCGTTGAGCAGGATGCGCGCCCAGAGCTCCACCTGGAGGCGGGACCGGGTGCGCACGGCGCTCGATGCCTCGGTAGCGAGCTGCGTGCGCAGCAACTCCAGTGCCGCTTCAGCGCGCCCGAGACGTGCGGCGAGCGAGTCTGGCGAGAGGCGCGTGACTGACGAGTCGCGGGTCGAAGAATCCGGACGTGGCGGGGACTGCGCCCCCACACCGGTCGACGGGGCGAGACCCACGACCAGCACCCCCATCACAAGCAATCGTCGGGAACGACCCGATATCGCCGACAGCGACTGACTTCGACACGAAACGACGCGCACGAATCCTCGCGGTTGTGGTCGTGCGCCCGGTGTTCCGTCGTGCGGTCGCCTGGTGACCGCTCCCGGGCGTCACTCCACTACAATCAGCGCGCCACCGCCGTTCCCCGCAATAGCCGGAGGCGGTCCAACGCGATATCCGCGATGACGAGCGATCCCCACGCGGCTTCAGGCCATGCCAGGACGCCCTGCGCTCCGTCGTGCGCGCCCAGTCCGTAACCGTTGGCAAAGGCACTTCTGAGCCGGGCGGGCCGGTAAAGCTGGGTTTCCGAGACGAGGTACTGCAGCACGACGTGGTCGTTCCAGCGATACGCGAGCACGGCGGTCGGTTCACCGTCCAGACTGGTGGTCCAGGCGGCGAGGAGACGTAACCCAGGAGCCTGCAATGTCTGCACGGGAAACGGCATCGCATCGCGGACCGCAGCAAGATCGCGCGCCCGGCCCGGCAGGTCTCCGCGCGTGACCTTGCGATAGTCCGCCAGCGCGGAGGTGAACAGAGGGACGGATGACGCGGACACGATGGATGCCGGCGGCGCACTATTACGCTCGGCGAGCCAGCGCATGCCCAGCGCACCGAGCGCGAGGCTCACCACAATCCAGGCCACGACAGGTGTGCGGGCGGCGCGTCGAAGGACATCCCATTTCCGCCACGGTGTGGCGGTTGCGACATCAGCAGTTGCCGCCGCCTCGGCCACGACCTCCCACTGGGGCGCAGGTGTTGCCGCGATCGTCGAGATGATGCGGGAGCGAAGCGATGCGGACGCTGTCGCCAGCGGTTCCTGTTCGAGGCGAAGTCGCAAGGTGCGCTGCAGGAGAAGCTCCCGGCGGCAGCGGGGGCAGCCCAGCAGGTGCGCGTCAATCTGCGACGCCGTCTCGGCCGGCAACTCGCCATCGGCAAAGGCGCCAAGCAGCGTCGCGAGCAGCTGGTGGCGTTCCTCGCGCGCGGCCTCGTCGGCCGGCAATTCGTGCGGCAACGCGGCATTGGGCATCCGGGGATCACTCATTTGATTCCTCGCTCGTGCGAACGGAGTGGCCGCTCAAGCTTCCCGGCGTCCAGTGAGGTCGCCGCCTGTGCCCCGGCGGCCCGAGTGCTCGCGATGGCCCCCGCGAGCAAGCGCCGGCCGCGGGAGATACGGCTCATCACCGTGCCAATGGGCACCCCGACGATCTCGGCGATCTCGTTGTACTTGAATCCATCGATATCGTGCAACTCGACGGCGCTGGCAAAATCCTCGGGGATGGTCGCGAGCGCGGCTCGCAGTGACTCGCTTTCGATTCGAGCCGCGACCTCGGCGAATACCAAGTCGCCTTCGGTCGCCACGAGTTCCTCGTGGGTGTCCTCGAGACGGCTGATGGAAACGAGCTGACGCCGGCGCCCGCTCTTCTCATAGCTGTCACTCAGCACGCTTCTCAGGATACGGTACAGCCAGGGTCGGGCGAGCGAGTCATCGCGCAACTCGCCGAACGAGAGCCATGCACGCACACACGCTTCCTGGACGGCGTCCTCGGCGTCCGCCAGTTCCCCGGTACGGCGGCGGGCGAAGCCAAGCAGCCGGTCGAGATGCGGAAGCACGAGAGCATTGAACCGCGCGTGCAGTTCGTCGAGGGAGTCTGGTGTGGTCACGGTCACTGTGAATGCTAAGACGGCGGCAGTGCCGCCGTTATTCCCTAGGCGCCGATGCTCAATATGCACGGAATAGAATCCGCCTTGGCGCCGCCTGCCAGTGCGCCGAGCCTGCTGGCGCAGCAGAGACCCGTTGTCGTGCAGTTCACCAAGACCGGAGTGACTACATGATTGCCCATGCCCGGGTGCTTGTCGGCGCCGCCACCGTCCTCCTCCTCATGCCGCCGGGCGCGCTGGCAGGCCGAATTCACCGAACCATCCCCAATGGACTGGTCCTTAATGGTGATGGTCAGCAGGCCCGCCATGACGCCCCGGGAAATCCTGCGTACGTGCAGGTGCGCAAGAGCATCGAGCAAATGCAGGCGGTGTGGCCTGGCACCCGCCGAGCGTTCTGGGTAACGGAGGCGTTGGCGGACAAACCCCTGCGCATATTCGCATCGAGCTCGATTGACGAGACCAGCGTGCGTTCACGGTCGTTCGGGAGTTCCGGTGCCACCTGGATCATCCTGCGGATACCCCGATTGAACCGGGGTGGGGCCGGCGGTACCGCCGTATGGGAGCTGCATACGAACGGACTCAAGGCTCACGGCGTGTCGATCGCGGCGTCGCCGGGAAGCTAGAATCCGGTTGTGCGCGGGCGCGGTTCCACGCGTCACAGCGAATGCCGCCAGAGCCCTGCACGCTCCAATGGGAGCTGCCGAGGGGGCGTCCGTGCGACGGCTCGCTCGCATTATCGTCGCGGTTTGGCTAGATCAGAGCCAACCTTGCCGGCCGCCGGGGTCGTGCACCTTCCCCTATTTGCACCAACACCTCATGTCGCAACCTGACTGCCCGAGCTGCCGAACGACGACTCAAACCGGATTCCTCATCGACAAGGGGGATCACAGTGCACCCTCACAGCAGGAATGGGCGGAAGGCGTGCCGGAACGCTCCTTTTGGCGGGGTCTCAAGCTCAAGGGCCGCGAGAAGGTTCCCGTCGTCACCTATCGATGTCCCCGGTGCGGGCTGCTACAGTCATATGCTCCCCCAGCGCTGTAGCAGGCATTCGCACCACCGATGATGGCGGAGGTAACTGGTGATCGGGCTTCGGCTTCTTCCAGTGGTGTTGAGTCTCATGGTCCTGGGCGCGCATTTCCTGCGGGCCGGCAACGTCGCACTGATTGCGCTGGTATGCGTCGCCCTGGGCTTGCTGGGCGTGCGACGCCCGGCAGCCGCACGACTCGTGCAGGCCGCGCTCGTACTCGGAGCGATGGAGTGGCTCCGAACGCTGGTTGTCCTGGTCGCCCAGCGAGCTGAGTCCGGTCAGCCGGCGGTGCGGCTGATATTCATTCTCGGAAGCGTGGCAGCGTTCACGGGGCTGTCGGCCCTGGCGTTCCGGGCGGTACGCATGCGGAACTGGTATTCACTCCCGCCGAGACCGCGATGATCACGAGAGCCTGGGCCATGCGACTGCACCGCATGCTCTCCATCGTTGCGTTCGCGGGCGCGATGCCGTTCGCCCAGCCGCTCAATGCGCAGCCACGACGCGCGGTACTCGACCACCAGGCCCTGCTCAACCGGCAGGCATGGTGGGATAATCGCGACTGGAGCTGGTACAAGGCCAACATCCCGTTCTTCGAGTCGCCTGACCCGGAAATCGATGCGACGTACTACTACCGGTGGGAATTGGTCACCAAGCACCTGACGTATGGTTCGGTGGAGACTGGCTACACGTTCACGGAATTCATCGATCGTCCGTTCTGGAGCGGTGCGTACGGCGCCATCTCCTGTCCGCTCGGTCACCAGCTGTATGAAGTTCGCTGGCTCAACGACCGCCGCATCGTCGAGGATTTTGCCCGCTACTGGTTCGAGGCACCCGGTGCAGCCCCGAGGAGCTACAGCAACTGGTACGGAGACGCGGTGTTCGCCGCGTACCTGGTGAGTGGCGACCGTCGCTTTCTCGGGAGGATGCTGCCGCACATGGAGGCGCAGTATGCCGGTTGGACGGCAGAGCGCTGGGACTCCACCAAGAAGATGTTCCATTGGGACGGCATGCACGACGGGATGGAGACCAACATCAACTCCCGACTCACCGCCGACGAGTTCTCCGGTGCCGATGGCTACCGGCCGACGATCAATTCCTATCTCTACGCCGACGCGACCGCCATTTCGCGCGCGGCCGCCCTGCTCGGCCAGCCAGCAAAGGCGCAGCTCTATGCAGCCCGCGCCACCGATCTCAAGTCACGGGTGCAACGCGAGCTCTGGGACCCGAAGCGAGAGTTCTTCTTTCACCAGTTTCGCACCGACGAGAAGGACGGCATCACCGCGGGTTCACTCACTTACCAGAGCGGACGATACGCCGGGAATCCCCACGGTCGCGAGGAGATCGGTTTCGTGCCGTGGCAGTTCAACCTTCCCGACGCGGGATACGAGTCAGCCTGGCGCTTCCTGATGGACACGGCGTACTTCCTCTCTGCCCGCGGCCCGACGACGGTGGAACGCCACGACCCGCAGTACCTCGTCTCACCCCGCTGCTGCGTCTGGAGTGGCAACGCGTGGCCGTACGCCACCACGCAGACACTGGTGGCGATGGCAAACCTGCTGGACAACTATCGCCAATCGGTGGTGTCCAAGGCCGACTACTTCCGGCTGTTCACGACGTACACGCTCGACCAGCGAAAGGATGGTCGTCCCTACATCGCCGAAGCGGCCAATCCCGACAACGGATCGTGGGACGGTCACGACACGTACTTCCATAGCGAGCACTACTTCCACTCCGGGTACACCGACCTGGTGATCACCGGCTTGGCCGGGCTGCGGCCGCGTTCGGATGATACCCTTGAGGTGGCACCGCTCGCCCCGGACGCGTGGGACTACTTTGCGCTGGATAACATCTCGTATCATGGCCATCAAGTGGCGGTCATCTGGGATCGTGACGGCAGTCGCTACCATCGTGGCGCCGGGCTCACGCTGCTCGCCGATGGCCGCGTCATCGGTCATGGGCCGCGACTCGACAGGTTGACGGCATGGCTCGGGGCTCCCGTTTCAGGCGCAACTGCTGCGCACGGCAGGCCCGTCAACCTTGCCGTCAACAACGACGGTCACGCGTTTCCGTTCGTGCGCACCTCCTATAGCGCTCCGGGCACCTCGCCGCACTTCCTCGTCGACGGCAATTACTGGTATCACACGTCGCCGCCAAACCGCTGGACCACCGCCGGGTCGCCCAACGCGCGCGACTGGGTGGTGATCGACTTCGGCACGCCGCGCTCGGTGGAGTCGGTGAAACTGTATTTCCTCGACGACTCTGCAGGCGTCACGCCACCGGTGCGCTACGATCTCGAGATGTGGCGCAACGGTGCCTGGACGGCGATTGCCGGACAGCGTCGCGTTCCGGAACTGCCAGAAGGGCGACGCGCCAACATCATTGCCTTCGCTCCCGTGACAACGGCGCGGTTGCGCGTGGTGTTCACGGCACGGCGAGGCAGCGCGCTTGGACTTACCGAAATCGAGGCATGGAGCACGGCAACGGACCGGCCGGCCACCGCAACTGCTCCGTCGCCCGATCTTGCGTATGGCGCGGCGGTGCGCGCCTCGTTCACGGCGAAATCCGACCGCGTGGACGAAGTGAACGACATGCGGGTGGCGTTCAGCCATTACTCACGAAACCGCTGGACCGCCTCCGGTACCCCCAATGCGCAGGACTGGGTGGAGGTCAATCTGCCGGCACCTCATCGCGTGGAAACGGTGGAACTGTACCTGTGGGGTGACGGTGTCCGTGTGAAGGCGCCCCGGCGGTACACGGTGGAATGCTGGGATGGACGGACGTGGCGGGCTGCCCGCGTGCTTTCACAGGTGCCGGCCGTGCCGCAGGTTTCATCCGTCAACACCGTGCACATCGAACCCGTGATGACCGCGAGAGTCCGCATCGTATTCGAACATGACGTTCCAGCGGCCAGCGGGATGACGGAAGTGATCATTCTCGAGGGAACTTCCCGATGACATTCATCCAGATGCGCCTCGCGTTCCTGGGCGCGACACTGCTCGCTGCCTCGGCCTGCGGGTCGAAGGACACCGCCAGGAGTTCCCCGATGCCAATGAAGACCACGATCACGCGTGTGCCCTTCGGTACCGCTCCCGACGGCATGCCAGTCGAAGCCTTCACCCTGGTCAATGGCACCGGCATGGAGCTGCGCGCCATGTCGTATGGTGCGACAATCCTGTCGATCAAGGTGCCCGATGCCCGGGGTGTGATGGGCGACGTCGTCCTCGGCTACGACTCGCTGGCCGGCTACGTGCGGAACTCGCCCTATTTTGGCGCCGTGGTGGGGCGCTACGGCAACCGGATTGCCAAGGGACGCTTCACGCTCGACGGCACGGCGTACACGCTGGCCGTCAACAACGGTCCCAACGCCCTTCACGGAGGATTGCGCGGGTTCGACAAGGCGGTCTGGAAGGCCGAGCCGACGCGCAGTGACAGTGGCGCCAGCGTAGCCTTCACGCTCGTCAGTCCCGATGGTGACGAGGGATATCCCGGCACCCTCACGGTTCGGGTGACCTACACCGTGATGAGCGCGCGAAACGAGATCGTGATCGACTACGAAGGGGCGACCGACCGTGCGACGCCGGTCAACCTGACCAATCACAGCTACTTCAACCTCGCCGGCGCCGGCACGGGCGACATCCTCGGCCACCTGCTCACGCTGGAGGCCGACCGCATGACGCCGGTGGATTCCACGCTTATCCCGACCGGCAAGATCACCCCGGTGAGCGGAACGCCCTTCGACTTCCGGACACCAACGGCAATTGGCGCGCGCATCGATGCGAAGGATGAGCAGATCAAGAATGGCGGTGGCTACGACCACAACTTCGTGCTCAATCGTACGGGTCCGGGACTCATCCATGCCGCGCGTGTCACCGAGCCAACCAGCGGCCGCACGCTCGATGTCTCGACCACCGAACCCGGCGTGCAGTTCTACACCGGCAACTTTCTCGACGGCACCATCAAGGGCAAGGGCGGCCTCACGTACAAACGCCGCTATGCGTTCTGCCTGGAGACGCAGCATTTCCCCGATTCGCCCAACCACGCAAACTTCCCGTCGACGATCCTCCGGCCCGAATCGACCTACCGTTCCCGGACAATTTTCGCCTTCGGCGTGACCCGGTAGGGGCCTGCCGCCGCTACGCCGGTGCGGCCACGCGGGGAAATTCGGTGATGCGAATGTTCGTGCAACCGTAGGGTATGAGTGCCACTTCCTCCACCGGCTGGTTCGTCGGCTGTCGGGCAGGTTCAGCCCAGGCAACGTCGGCGGGTGAGATTTCCCCCGCCCAGCCGTGCTCGATCCTCCAGCCGGGGAGGCGGCGGGCGCGCACCGTCGCGACCACACCAGCACCCTCCGGGGAGAACGGCCGGTCGCCGACGGGCTGTTCCACGAACCGCACACCATCGGTCGGCCGCTGGGGATCGACGATGAGGCCGTAGTTCCACGGCGTGCCGGGCCGCACCTCGAAATCACCATGCGGCAACTCTCGATGCGGCTTGTCGGCGTTCACCCGTGTCCATTCCTCGCCGATGCGCAGCGCATACACCAGTGGTCCGCGTTCGACGGCCACGGCTCCGTTGTAACGCGTCGTGATCACCGGACGCATGGGCAACCGCACGGTGATGATCGTGCCACCAGTCCATTCGCGGTCGATACGGTGCATGGTGCCGTGGGCGGCGGGCGTAGCACGCGCCGTGCCAACCTGCACCGACGCGCCCTGCGCCCACGCCGGAATGCGCAGGGCCAACGGGAAGCGGGTTGGGTGCTCCGGGGTCACCGTGACGGTGATCGTCTCGCGGAAGGGATAGTCCGTGTCCACAAGAATCGACACCGGCACGCCGCGCAGCGTCGCCTGAACGCGGCAGGGGGCCCACGCCATCGCGGCCAATCCATCGTCCGGTGTGCGCATCCAGAGATGCGCCGTGAACTTGGGCCACCCCTGCTGCATGTTCGACGTGCAGCACCCGAAGTTGGGCTCCAAGCCGTAGAGATTCGACTCGGGCCCGTTCGTCGACCAGCCGTACTCCGGGTTGATGGTGCACTGCACCTGGTTCACCTGCTGCACGTACTGGTGCGACCACATGTCGGGGGCAAACGTCGCGGGAAGCGCGTTGTAGGCAAGCCGTTCCAGCCGGTCGGCAAACGCACCGTCACCGAAGACCGACGTCAGGTGCTCCAGCGAGTACATGTACTCGACGACCGCGCACAGTTCGCTTCCCTGCAACGGGTTCTTCCCGGCGAGGCACTCGTCGCCGCTGAACATGCCCGTCACCTGGCCGTGGTACTGGTCGAGCAGCGCGATCATCCGCGAGGCAAAGGCGCGATCGGCAGGACGCTGGTCGATGCGCCAGCTGAGCGCGGCCGCCTTGGTGGCCATTCCCATGTTCACGACATGCTTGGTCCACTTCCAGAGCCCGCGGCGGGGAGTCGGCACGCGAACGTCATCGGTGGCCATGAGCGCCTCGAAATCCACGCCCTGCGCGCGCAGCTTTCTTGCGAAGTCGAGCAGCCACGGTTCGCCCGTACGCTCGTAGGCGTAGAGCGCCGGCACGAGTCCCTCATACCATCGGAATCGTCCCCACCCATACAGCGGTGTCGCGTCGAGCCCGGACAGCATGGCGCGCATGCTGCGCATCGAAGATTGCAGCGCCCGGTCGTCCCCGGTGGCATCGTGGTACTGCACGAGCACCTTGTTGATGAGCAGGATGCTCCACAGGTCGTAACGCCTGCTCATCGCATCAAGCGGATATGGGCTGAACCATCCGTCGCTGCGCTGGTGGGTGATGACGTAGTCCACGTGCGACGTGATGCGCGCCTTGAGCGCGGAGTCGTCGAGCAGCCAGGCGAGCGGAATGGCGCCATCGAGCCAGTATGGCGCGCGCTCCCACCCCTCGGCGGTGCCGCCAAACCACTGGCTTTGCGCGACGTCGGGCCAGAACTCATCGAGGTGACCGCTCAATCCGTCGGCTTGGATGCGCATCTGGCGCAACAGCCAGCCGTGCGGTCGCACGGCGCCCAGCGGCAGCGGGGTGAAGGCCCGTGCGCCGAGCGTGGCGAGCGATGGTGATGCCGGCGAGGACGAATCCGCTGGCGGTTGCTCGCCCGCCAGGGGTTCAGCCGCCGCGGCGTTCGGAAGGCTGGTGGACGCCACACCGACCGCCACCTGGGCCAGGAACTGCCGGCGATCCAAGAATGTCATGTTCGAATTCCCGGTGAGAGTGCGGCGTCGCACGTCGAGCAGGCGCACTACAAAGGTGAGGCGTGCGCGTCCCGAGACGCTAGCGCCGCGATTGGGCGCGGCGCAGGTTCAGGCCATCACACCAAACTTCATATGCGATTCGCCGTCCTTCCGTTCCTTCTCTGCGCCGCCAGCGCGAATGCGCAGCCCGCCTCGCGGCACCGCACGCCGCCGCCCAACATGCCGGCCACCGTGGTGCTGCATGGCGCCGAGGTGGAGTTGCGATACCAGGGCGTCGTCATACTGCGCGCCCATCTGTCCTCTACCGGAGCCACGCCGCGCCTGCGGATGCTGGTGGACTCGTCCGGGGGAAAAGTCACACAGATCATCAGCTGGACCGCGGGTGACGACCGCGTGACGCTGCGCGGGACGATCCATGGAACCAGCGACGCCTTCGCGGTTGATGCCGACCCGAGGGAAGATGGCGTGCCGATCGTCCGGAACAGCGTGGGGCCCAGCTATAACCAGCTCAACCGGGGAGTCTATGCGCGCAGCGGCGACTGGTTGCTGAGCCTGGATTTTCCATCCACCGCGCTGGTGACTCCGGTGGAGGGTGGCGACTCCACGGCGTTTGGCATCGAGGCCGCGGGTGGTGAGGTGACGCTGCGGTTCCGTCCGCGATTCTACCAGAAGCACCGGGGCCTTGCGTACTACGAGCCGTGGAACTACTCGCCGTGGAACCAATCGGCGGCAGGCTGGACCTCCTGGTTCGCGTACAAGGACCGCGTGACCGAAGCGGACATTCGCACGGCGGCCGACGTGATTGCCGAACGGCTGGCGCCGTTTGGTTACGAGTACGTGCAGATCGATGACGGTTTCCAGCGCCTCCCGATTGGCGTGCCGGAAAACTGGATCAACACGAACGGGAAGTTTCCTGGCGGGCTCGGGGGGATGCACGACTACATCGCATCCCGTGGACTGAAGGGCGGCCTGTGGACGAACACGGCGTTCGCGGATTCGGCCTGGGCGGTGGCGCACCCGAAGTACTTCGTTCGGACGCCCGACGGACAGCCCGCGCGCGGCAACTGGATCGGCTTCGTGATGGACGGTGCCAACCCGGCGACGATGCAGGATCTCGTGCTCCCGGTGTACCGCCGGCTCAGGGCGCAGGGATGGAGCTACTACAAGGTCGATGCGCTCCGCCACCTGCGTTACGAAGGCTACAACAGCCACAGTGAGTTCTACTCGAAGCGTGGTGTTGACCGGGTGCGCATCTACCGATCGTTCGTGCAGCAGATCCGTGACGCAATTGGTCGCGACGCCTTCCTGCTGGCCTCGTGGGGGCCACGACCGGAACTCGTGGGGATCATCGATGCCACGCGCCTGGGAGACGATGGCTTCGGGTACGGCGGCTTTTCGCAGTTCAACTCGTTCAACAACGTCGTCTGGCGCAACGACCCGGACCACATCGAGATTGCCCGTGCCGACGGCTACCGGTCGGCGACGATCACGTCATTGACCGGCTCGTTGCTCATGCTGACGGACCGTCCGGATGTATATCGGGGCAATCGCGTGGAGGCCGCGCGGCGCACGGCGCCGGTGCTCTTTACGGTGCCGGGGCAGGTCTTCGATATCGATCCCACACGCTCCAACCGGCTCCCCATGGTGGAGCATGAAGTGAGCGGATCGGGACCGCGCCCATTCGAGGCCGATCAGCGACTGCAGCAGACGCTGTACCAGCTGGACGTCGCGCGGCCCTTCGAGCGGTGGACAGTGCTGGCGCGAACCGCTGGAGCGCCTGACACGCTGCACATGACGGACCTCGGCCTGCCAGTTGGCCGGGACTATGTGGCGTTCGATTTCTGGGGCAAGCGCTTCCTTGGGACGTTCCGGGACACGTTTGTCGCCGGAATGGTCGACACGGCGTTCCAGGTCCAGGTTGTCTGTCTTCGAGAGCGCCAGTTGCACCCGCAGTTGCTCGCCACGAACCGTCACGTGAGCTGTGGTGGCTTCGATCTGGAGAGCGTGAGATGGGATGGGGAAGCGCTTTCCGGGGTCAGCCGGGTCGTGACCGGCGATGCGTACGAACTCTACGTGACAGAGCCCGACGGATGGACGGCGAAAGCCGCCGAGGCGCCCGCTGCCAGCGTCGAGCTAGGCGAGCGCCGAAACGGATCGGTACGCGTCACGATACGCGGCGCCGTGTCCGGGCTGGTCGCGTGGCGCATAGGATACCAGCGTTCACAGTAGGCCCGCGAGTCGCGAGACTCCAGCTCACGGGCCAGGTAAGGTACGCGCCCGCCACGCGTATACTACGCGCCCCGGTGTCCGCTGCTCTTGGGCTTTGTCGGAGGCTTCATTGGCTGACGCGGATGGGGCGTCGGTGCCTTTTCTCCGTCGACAAGCGGCCTTACGACGCCCGGACGTTTGTGGGAGAAGTCGGGAATGACGTTCTTCTTCATATCGCCTCCAGTAATGGTCCGGCACTGTGCTGGTCGAGCCGCCAGACTGCGGTTGCCTGCCGGAGTGGGAAAGATAGCATTGAGAATGCCAGTCCGGGTGCTGATGGTTCCGGTTTCACGTCTCGCGGCGGTCCCGTCGTCGCCGTAGTTTCGAGTGGCGAACGCTGACGCTGATCGTGTCGACGTTCGGGAGTAGTCCAAGGTCGCACCCCGGGTCGGAGATCTGCGCGCGCCTTCTTGTCTCAGTGCGATGCCAATCGACGGGTATCATCGCATGGAACGCGAATGTCCATTCTGGAGCCTTTCACATCGGGGCGGCAAAGCAAGGCCTTTGGGTGCAGGTCGTACGTCCTGGTGACGCACGCAGCGCGTCATCGCCTCCCGGCTGCGAGGAGGCGGCGTCGGAATGATCAGTCACGGGAACTCGAAGTGAATGTGACGGCGTGATGGAACACGGCGCCGCCGGCACGTAACCAGGCCGAAGGCTACGGGGTCCGTCCGAGCACGATCGCCTTCAGCTCGTCCGCGATGGACCCGGGCATCAACATGTTCCGGGCAAACTTCATCTGCCCTGCATCCTCAAAGTACATCTTCATCCGGTACATGGCGTTGATCGCCTCGACCTTGACCTGCCCCCCGTCCCCGCGGATCACCACCTCCACGGGAAATGCCGCGGCGTACGCCAGTCCGGGGCACTTGAAGCCGGACCGCGCATCGTCGCCGCCGGCCCCGACGATATCGAATGCCTTGGACTCCATCGTGACGCCGCTCACTCCCAGGATGACTATCGCCTTCTCGGCGAGATCCAACCGGTATACTCCCCGCAATTGCCACTTTCCGCGAGGCGGCTGCTGCAGGCGCTGCCAGATCTCATCGGTTACGCGGCGCACGTCGGCGGGGGTGCTCCCGGCGGCGGTGGTCAACGTCTCGACCTGCTTGGTGAAGGGTCCTCCCGCCATCACGCCCATGGTCTTGCCGATCAGCCCGCGATTGCGGGACTGTCCGTAGAAACGATTGATCCGGTGGCCGCGCGTCGCGGTGGCGACTATGCCCGAGACCTCTTCCACCATTGAGCGTCCGGTCGCCTCAAGACCCGATTCGGCGACGATCGTCCGCTCCACCGAGAGCGGGTTCACCATGCCCACATGCACTCCGTGTTCGTCCTCGAACACCCCGATGCGAACCGGGACGGCGAACGCCGCTTGGGCGCCGAGAGCGAGCAGTGCAATGGCGTGCGCTGGCTGCTGCGCGACCAGCACGTGCGCACCGTAGCCGCAGCGTGCCTGGTCCGAACCGACCGCGTGGTCGGCGAGCACCGTCCATCCTTGCCGCGAAAGCGCTCCGGCGACTGCCGCCGAGGCGGCCGGGACGGACATCGGTATGGAGTCGGCGACGAGGACGTAGACGCGCTGCTCTTGCTGCGCTGAGGCGCGCGCGGGAAAGAGACAGAGAGCGGTCGTCAGCAGGGCGTACGGGGCACGCGAGACGCTTAAGCGCATTGGAATGACCGGGAATATTAATCCATATAGTGATAGAGCAATATTCTAATTCTGCCCGCCGGGCGCTCGCTCGCCATCGGGCAGTCGCTGACTCAACGCAGGGGAAACACCTTGCCGGCCGAACCGGAGGGTTCCGCGGTGCTCAACGCCGGCGGAGCGCCCGTGTGAGCGCCCGGTCGAGCGCATTGGCGAACGCCTGCTTCTCGCGCGGCCCGTATGCCGCGTGCCCGCCCGTTTCGACGCCAGCGCCACGAAGGCCATCCATGAAGTTCCGCACCGAGAGGCGCTCGCCGATGCTCTCGGCCGTGTACGATTCGCCTCGCGGGTCGATGACGGCGACACCCTTGGGCACGAGGAGCGCGGCCAGCGGGATGTCGGCGGTGACGGCGACGTCACCGGTGGTGGCGTGTTCGGCGATATAGGCGTCGGCCACATCGGCGCCCGCGTCCACGCGCACGGTGGAAAGGTGCGTGTATCCCGCCGGAAGCTGGAGGCGCTGGTTTGCCACGAGCACGGTCTCGATCTTGAGCCGATCTGAGGCGCGATAGCAGACCTCCTTCACGGCCAGCGGGGCAGCGTCGGCGTCAATCCAGAGCTTCATCAAGAGCGGGCGTCGGGCCGGGAGGGGGGATCCAGCATCAGTGGCGCACGCCGGAAACTACCTTCACGCACCGGAAATATCGTTGCCTGCGGTGGCGCACGGGGACCCGGAAGGCAATCGTTCCAGACCATGACCACGCCGCACGACCATTCCAGCAACCCGCTGCACGGCATCACGCTCGAACACATGCTCAACGATTTGGTGGAGCAACTTGGCTGGGAGCGCATGGGGCGTCGCGTGCGCATCGCCTGCTTCACCAGCGAACCGAGCATCGGGTCGAGCCTCAAGTTCCTGCGTCGCACGCCGTGGGCACGGGCCAAGGTCGAGGCGATGTACCTCGAGATGAAACGGAGCGGCAAGCCGGGTGCGTAGCAGCCGGGTGCGGTACTCCAACTCCCCACTTGAAGATGGTGTGACTCCCTGGCCGTCCTGACGAGGTCGTCAAGAGCTGCCTGACTGGCGCGTGGCTTCCGGCCGGGGCCTAATTAGAGGACACCGCCGCAGGGCCGCAATTACGGGGCGGCGGTTGGGAGCGTTCAGGATGTCCAGCGAGTCGCTGCGCGAAGGGACGGTGATTGCAGGCTACATGCTTGGCCGGGAGCTTGGCCGGGGTGCGATGGCGACAGTGTACTTGGCTCAAGACCTCAAGCACCACCGCTCTGTGGCGCTGAAACTCCTGAACCCGGAACTTGCCGTCTCCATCGAAGCGGCGCGCTTCCTGCGCGAAATCGAGATTGCCGCCTCGCTTGTCCATCCCAATATCCTCCCGCTGCACGATTCTGGCGACGATCATGGGCACCTGTACTATGTGATGCCATTGGTAGATGGCGGATCGTTGCGGCAGCGTCTCAACCAGGAGCGACAGCTTTCCGTGGCGGAGGCCGTGCAGATTGCACGGGCGGTGGCCGACGCGCTGGCCTGTGCGCACGAGCATGGCGTGGTGCACCGGGACATCAAGCCCGAGAACATCCTCATGGAGCACGGGCATCCGGTGGTGGTGGACTTTGGGGTGGCGCGCGCGCTGTCGGTCATGCGCGGCGCGTACTCGACCGGGGCGGGCATGGCGGTGGGAACGCCGTCGTACATGAGTCCGGAGCAGGCAAGCGCCGACGGCGCGGTGGATCACAGGACCGACCAGTATGCCCTGGCCTGCGTGCTCTACGAGATGCTTGCCGGGCATCCTCCGTTCACCGGGGGAACCGTCCGGGCGATCATGGCGCGCCACCTCTCGGATCGGCCGCCGCCACTTGCCACCGTGCGTTCGGGAGTTCCCTTTCCGGTGCGCCAGGCCTTGACCCGGGCGCTGGCAAAGGTGCCGGCCGACCGGTTCGCCTCTGTACGCGAGTTTGTCGACGCTCTCGTGGCGGCAGACGCCGAGGCCGAGTCCAACTCGTCCATCGCCGTGCTTCCGTTCGTCAACATGAGCGGGAATTCCGAAGATGATTACTTCGGCGACGGCATGGCGGAAGAGATCATCACCGCGCTTGCCAGGATCGAGGGACTGCGTGTCGCATCGCGCACCTCGGTGTTTGCGCTCAAGGGCAGGCATCTCGACATCCGTGCCATTGGCGAGGAGTTGAACGTCCAGGTAGTGCTGGAGGGGAGCGTGCGACGGGCAGGGAACACGCTCCGCGTCACGGCGCAGCTGGTGAAGGCGACCGATGGTTACCATCTCTGGTCCCAGAACTTCGATCGCGAGCTGAAGGACGTGTTCGCGATCTACGACGACATCGCGGCGAACATCACCCGGGCCCTCCGGGTCGTCCTGCGGGAGGACCAACGACGCGCCATCACGAAGGCACCGACCACCGATCCGGAGGCGTACGATTACTACCTCCGCGGGCGGCAGTTCTTTCACGAGCGTCGCAAGAAGAGCGTCCTGTTTGCGCGGCAGATGTTCGAGCGTGCCATCCAGCGGGATCCGGAATATGCGCGCGCCTATGCTGGGCTGGCGGACGCCTGTTCCTTACTTGCCCACCATTATCAGGATGATCACGCGGCCGAGAACATCGAACAGGCCGACCAAGCAAGCCGGAAGGCGCTGGAGCTGGCAGCCGACCTTCCGGAGGCACACGCCGCTCGCGGGTTTGCGCTTGCCCAGCTCAAGCAGTTCCCCGAAGCCGAGCGGGAATTTCGCCGGGCGATGGCACTGGATCCCAACCAGTTCGAGGCGAGGTACTTCTACGCCCGAACCTGTTTTCAGCGGGGCGAGCTGACGCGCGCCCTGGAGTTGTTCGAGGAAGCCAGCCGTGTGCGCGAGGACCACGAGGCACTGTACTTTGCCGCGCAGACGCTGTCGGCGCTGGAACGATCTGCCGAGGCAGAGGCCGCCTATCGTCGGGCGCTGCCGGTGATTGAAAGGCACCTCGAGCTCAATCCTGACGACGCCAGGGGCCACACCATGGCCGCAGTCTGCTGCAGCCGGCTGGGCAAACGGACCCGTGGGCTCGAATGGGCTCGACAAGCCTCGGCGGTCGACCCTGAGGACGCGGGTGTCTGCTACAACGTCGCCTGCCTGCTGGCGCTGGAAGGCGAAACGGACGACGCGATTGAGCACCTTCGCCGTGCGACACGGGTAGGTTTTGCCCGCCGTGACTGGATCGAGCACGACCCCGATCTCGCGTCCCTGCGGGACGATCCCCGCTTCCAGAAGTTGACCCGGGAACGGCCCGGCGAGGCCAGCTGAGCCGGTCGGGGCGTGTCCAGCGTCCACGAGGATCGAACCCATCGGTGACGCGCATCGCGCGTTGCCCTTGCGACGAGGTTGGCGTCGAGCGGAGCTTTCGCTGCCTGGATTCAACGGCTCTTTCGGACATGCGCAGTTCCGCACTATCAGGCGCCAATGAACAACTTCCGCCCAGACTCCGTTATTGGCGCGTCAGCACGATCGGACCGGGCGACCTCGATGGTGGCGGCGGGCATCACCGCCTATCTCACCATCACCGTGATTCCGATGCTGCGCCATGCCATCGGTGCGCACGATCCGTTGCCCCTGATCGTCCATCTTGCCGCGCTGTCCATCGCGGGCACTGTTCTCGCGCTTCCGGCGGCCCGCCTGCGTACGCTCCGTGACTGGCTTCCACTGGTGCTTGGCCCGTTTCTCTACATCGAGTTGCGCTGGCTGATTGCCGGATTCGGCCGGCCCCACATGGATGCCACGGTCATCGGCTGGGAACGGGTCATCTTTCCAGGCGACCCGTCTCACACGCTCGCCGTCCGCTTTCCCAGCCTCGCAGCCAGCGAGTTGCTGCATGCATGCTATCTCTCGTACTACGCCCTCGTTCTTGTCCCGCCGGCATTGCTCTACTTTCGCGGACGGCGCAATGAATTCTCCGCGTCAACGATGGCACTCTCGCTCGTCTACCTGACTTGCTTCGCCTGCTTTCTCCTCTTTCCAGTCGATGGTCCCCGCTTCCTCGTGGGCCCCGCCGAGGCGCCGGCTGGGCCCATCCGCGCCGCCGTGCTCCATCTGCTTCAGCAAGGGTCCTCGCGCGGCACGGCATTTCCATCGTCACATGTCGCGGCGTCCGTCGTGGCCGCGGTCAGCGCGCTGCAGCACCAGCGGCAGGTTGGTTACCTGGTCACGGCGCTCGCCGCGGGACTCACGGTATCCACGGTGTACGGCGGCTTTCACTATGGTGTGGATGCCATTGCCGGCCTGCTCGTCGGGTTGCTCGCGTCGGGCGCCGCATGGTGGCTCTGGCGAGCGATGCCGGCGTCGGCCTAGGGGGAGTGCGCAAACCCCAGTCCCCACGGTGTCGCGACGCCGAAACGGAGTCCACCCCGCCGCAAACTGGAAACCCAGAATCCGAGGGGAATCCGGCTGCCGGCGAACGCGCCGGGATACACATTCAGCGTGGCCACCGACTCGTAACCATTGCGCACCAGCAGCGAGGCGAGCAGCGATCCTTCCCGGTCGAGGAACACGCCGGCGTTCGGCTTGAGCGTCACGGTGCGCGTGTCGGTTCTCGCGTCCACGACCGGTGTTTCCACCGCGTCCGCACCGAGACCGAACGAAAGGCTGCGTGCGTCGCCCAGGTCACGCGAGACGCCGAACAGCGTCGAGACGCCGAACTGATACATGCCCCGCCAGCGCGCCGTGGCGGGAAGCCTGAAGCGGAGCATGTACTGCTGGCCCATGTTCTCCAGGGTCTCGCTGGGCATCGCGTATGACGGCTGCAGCGGCCAGTTGGTGAGCTGCACCCGCTCGCTGAAGAAGCGCTGCACGCGATCTGAGCGGAAGAGCAGAAATCCCGCGGTATCGAAGATGAGCAGGTCGGTG
>Ga0334722_10001344_pt1 | contig 31201 bp, 28 predicted proteins | sample C3_bottom_MG_FD_207210 | JGI IMG/M metagenome (GOLD analysis project Ga0334722, IMG submission 207210) | Sediment microbial communities from Yellowstone Lake, YNP, Wyoming, USA - C3_bottom | ecosystem: Environmental > Aquatic > Freshwater > Lake > Sediment | place: USA: Wyoming | collected... | reverse complement strand
GGGGCTCCTCTAAACGCTGTGTGATGCATTTATGTATCACGAAACCCCTTATGCTGCAAAGGAAATATGATGCATCCGTGGACTTTTTTTCACGTCAGACAGCATCACGTTCTTACGAGACCATCACACCTACACGCACTCGGTCAACGTCGGCGTCTTTTCCGTCATGCTCGCCAAAGAGCTTTTCAAAAAATCCGATGCCCATGACATGCACGAACTGGGAGCAGCTTTTTTTCTGCACGACATCGGCAAGGTCCGGGTCGATCCCGCGATCACCAAAAAGCCCGGCAAACTGACGGAGCAGGAAATGATCCAGATGCGGACGCATGCGGCCGTGGGATATGACATCCTGTCGGAGGCCAAAAATATCACGGAAGAGTGCAAAATCATCGTTACGCAGCATCACGAGCGCGAGGACGGCACCGGGTATCCTCTCGGGCTCAAAGGCGGCGAGATCCACACCTACGGCCGGATCTGCTGTATTGCCGATGTTTTCGACGCGCTCACCGCCGAGCGGACCTACAAACAGAGGTTGAATACCTTTTATGCGCTGAAACTTATGAAGAAGAAGATGCTGAATCATTTTCAGCGCGAGATGTTTGAGAAATTTGTCCTTCTTTTCGCATGATTCTTCCGGTCATGAACCCGTACGCGCTTTTTCTGGGGTAATTTCCCGGCAATTTCATCTTGACTAACAACCATCCTTGCGTGATAATCCACGTCATTCAAACGAATATTTCGGTGAAATCAGGAGCATTATGAAGGCATTGGATAAGAAGAAAGAGACCCCCCAGTGGCAGGACGAGGTCAAACACGTTGCCGCCGGAATTCGGAGGCGGGTTCTTGAGCATACGATCAGGAACAACGGTGGGTATTTGTCGCAAGCCTGTTCATCGGCCGAGATCCTGGCAACGCTCTATGTCAAGGTCATGAATCTCGGCAGCATCAAAACGCCGCTGGTGCCGCTGCCCTTTCCGGGTGTGCCGGGTCCGCATAATCCGGACTATTTCACGGGCGCTTCTTTTAACGGCCCGGGGCCTGATCAAGACCGCTTCTTTCTTTCGCCGGCCCAATATGCGCTTGTGCTTTACGCAACCTTGATCGAAACCGGCCGCATGGCAGAGGAAGGGCTTCTCCAGTTCAATCTGGACGGCAGTTCTGTTGAGATGATCGGCGCCGAGCATTCTCCGGGTATGGAAACCATGACCGGTTCGCTTGGTCAGGGCATCAGCCAGGCAGCAGGGATCGCGATGGCGCGGAAGAGAAAGAACGAAAAGGGCCGGGTGGTTCTCTTCATGTCCGACGGAGAATTCCAGATTGGCCAGACGTGGGAGGCGCTCCAGGCGCTGTCGTTTCACATGCTCGACAACGTTCTGATCTATGTTGATGTGAACGGTTTCCAGTGCGACGGCAAGATGTGCAATGTCATGGATGTGGAGCCCCTGGACAAACGGCTTGAGGCGTTCGGCTGCCGGGTCTTTCGCGTGAACGGCCATGACAGCAAAAAACTTGCTGACGCAGGTGCGGTAACGCCGGACGGCAGGCCGATCGTGGTGCTGTGCGATACGGATGCAGCGCGCGGGATCGACGCGCTCAAATCGCGGGCGCCGAAGATGCACTATGTGCGGTTCACTTCGGAAGAGGAAAAGGACCGCTATAGAAAAGCTTTTGCTGAACTGAGCGGGGTCAACCTGCCACTGTCCATGCCAGGCCCGGTCCCGCGAAAAGCGAAGACCGGTCCCGAGGTCGTAACGCGGGTGCATGCCAGGAATCTTGTGAAATGGGCCGCAGACAAGCCGAATGTGCTGGTGCTGTCCGCGGACCTCACCAGTTCCACGGAGATCGATCTGTTCCGCGATACGTATCCCGACCGTTTCCTGTCCATGGGGATCGCCGAGCAGAACATGCTCAGCTTTGCCGCGGGTCTGGCGCGGGAAGGGTTCATCCCCTTTGTGCATACGTTTGCGGTGTTCATTTACCGCCGCGCGTACGACCAGATCGCCATGTCCGTTGCCTATCCCAATCTGCCTGTGCGCATGATCGGCTTTCTGCCGGGCATAACCACACCGGGAGGCGCAACCCACCAGGCGATCGAGGATATTGCGGTCATGCGGAGTCTTCCGAACATGACCGTGCTCGAATGCGGGGATGCGACCGAGGTCGAGTCCGTGCTGGGAGTGATGGAGAATATTAATGGACCGGTGTATGTGCGGATGCTGAGAGGGGAAATCCCGCGGCTGTTCACAACACCGATGAAGTTGGGCAAAGCGCGGACGCTTTCGAGCGGCAGGGACATCACGGTCCTTTCATCCGGCATTATGACCGAAGAGGCCGTGCGTGCGATTCACGTGCTGAAACATCGCGGACTATCTGTTCAGCACATGCACATCTCGACCTTGAAGCCTTTTGATGACCGATCGGTACTGGATGCCATAGCAAAATCAAAATTTGGTGTCATCACCCTGGAGAACCATACGATCGTAGGCGGGCTCGGCAGCATTATCGCCGAGAAGATGGCCGAAGCAGGGATTGCCGGGAAGCTTGTTCGCATCGGGCTCCGGGACACGTTTGCGCACGGCGCGAGCAAAAACTATCTGCTCCGGAAATACGGCATGGATGCGATGGCGTTGATCCGGGAGGTCGAAACCATGGTTAAAAAGAACTTTGCAATCTCCGAGCATGAACTCCGCGAGGCGTATGTAGCAGCCGTACACAGCGCAGCAAAGGCGGAAGCTCTGTAGCTGCAGGCGAGGGTGAGGAGTTATCCATAGTAGGTGTAGCTACTAGGTGTAGCTACTGGATCGTGCCGATCCCGGGTTCCGGACTTTTAAGCGTATTGCCGAGCGTTTTGCTTATCTCATCGATGCTATAGGGTTTCACAATGACCCCCGCGAACCCGTGCTGCGCATACTCCGCCATGACCGGGTCGTTCGAATAGCCGCTCGACACGAATGCCGTGATTGCCGGATCTATGGACCGCAGTCTGCTCATGGCCTCCTGCCCACCCATGCCGCCGGGGATCGTAAGGTCCATGATCACCGCCGCGAATCGTTGGTTGTCCTTGAGCGCCTGTTCATACAGCGAAACAGCCTCCCTGCCATGTGCTGCAAATGCGACCGTGTAACCAAGGTCCGTCAGTATCTCGCCCGCCACGTTACGAACCGCCTGCTCGTCGTCCATCACCAGAATGCGGCCCTGACCACACGCGACACGTTCCCGAGCGGAGGTGTCTCCGGAGAGCTTCTGCTGTGTGGCCGGCAGGGTGATGATAAACTCGGTGCCGAGGCCGGGTTTCGACGACACGGTGATATGGCCGTCGTGACGCCGGATGATGGAGAAGGTCGATGCAAGACCGAGGCCGCTGCCCATCTGCTTGGTGGTGAAGTACGGCTCGAACACGCGACTGATGTGCTCCGGCGGAATGCCCATACCCGTGTCCTGTATTGCGATTTTCACATACGTGCCCGCGCGCAGCAACGGCAGTTCATTCTCGCCGAGCACTGCGTTCGACATGGCACAGGTGATGACGCCGCCGTTCGGCATGGCGTGGACGGCATTTATGATCAGGTTGTTGAACACCTGGCTGATCTGGCCAGGATCGATGGCGACGTTCCAGAGGTTGTCGCTGATCTTATAGTCGATCGCAACGTTCTTCCCTGACAGGGTGAAGTCGGCGCACTCCTTTACGATCCCGACGAGCGAGCTCGCTTTTTTGATCGGCGCCCCGCCCTTCGAGAAGGTCAACAGCTGGTGCGTGAGTTCGGTCGCCCGCCGGGAAGCCTTTTCAGCCTCTTCCAGACGCGCATACGCCAGGCCTGCCTTATCGGAATGTTTTCTTGCAATACTGATGTTCCCGAGGATGGCGGTCAGCATATTGTTGAAGTCATGCGCGATCCCGCCGGCGAGCAGTCCGACCGACTGGAGCTTCTCCATTTTCCCCAGTTCCTCCTCCATGCGGTGCTTCGCGGTCGAATCGCGGAATACGAGCACCACGCCGATGATCATGCTCTCGCGGTCCCGGATCGGGGCGGCGCTGTCCTCGATGATAATCTCCGTGCCGTCCTTTTTGATGAGCGCCGTGTGGTTCGCGAGGCCGCAGATCGCGCCGCTTGCAATGACTTTCTCGACCGGGTTCACGCAGGCTTCCCGCGTTTTATCGTTGATGATAGGGAACACCTCGGCAAGCGGTCTGCCCACGGCGTTCTGCGACGTCCAGCCGGTCAGCTGCTCGGCCACCTTGTTGATCAAGGTTACCATGCCCCGCACGTCCGTGACGATCACCGCATCACCGATGCTGCGGAGCGTAACGGACAGGCTTTCCCTCGCTTCTTCGGTTTTGCTGAGCGATTCTCTATTTTCAACAAGCGCTTCGCGCAGTGCGTACTTCAAGTCCGACCAGTAGACTCCCAGAAAGAGCGGAACAGCCCAGATGTGCAGGTTATGCCGGATAGGCGCGAATATGTCGACATAGAGCTCCCTGGTCAGGAGGTTGAGGATCATCAGAAATTCATCGAGGAACAGGAACGTAATTCCGGTTATAAGCGCAATCGAAGTTTTTGCTCCTATACGCCTGCCGTACAACACTGCTGCCAGCGCGAGCCCCATGAGGGAGCAGGCACAGATTCGAAAGGTCATGTCACCCCAGAACAACCCGAAGGATATCCGTGGATGGGAATCGAGAAAAGCCGGCCAGGTGATTGCGGTGGCTGCGTAAAGCAGGAGAGTGATTATTGACGCGGCCGCGAGATAACCGCGGGAGAAGCGTTGCCAGGTCAATCGGTAATTCATAAAGGCAAAAGCGATGATAACCGAGGACAGCATGGTTCCCGCATGTTCGAGGGGAGGGTAGATGCGATACAGGGCGTTGAAATCGAGCCACCCATGCAGACCGCCATACTCAGCCGCGAACATGAGCAGTTCCCGGGCCATGCCGATCAACGCCGCGACAGCGATAGCCAGGTGCTGCCCGTTGTGTTCCCGGCGCCATTGTCGGAACGAGACAAACACAAGCACGGCCCAGAACAGGGTCGGCAGCAGGAAACGAACGGCAACCGCGCCCGGCTCGCCGCCTTTACCGCCGCCGAAGGCAACGAGAATTTCGATGAACTCCTGTCCTATATTCATGATGCGTTTTCCTTGATGACTGAACTATGGCGCGTTGGCGCCGATGTGAAATATATCATGATGGCGCTGAAAAAGCCATAGGCCCGAATGCGTCGGGATCACACCTGAAATGCGCTTGACAAAAGGGGGGCGTGTACTATAATCGGGTAGATTCAGCCCGGCGAGTTGTTCCGAAAGGAAGTGCCTGGCCCCGGGTCGTTTGCAGCAAAGCATACCGAGGACATGATGACGCACGCAGAAAGCCTGGTCGCAAACCTGAAGAAACATCAGTTGGTGGTTGCTGTCCGTACCGAAACCACGGAAGCCGCCTATCATGCGGCCATGGCCTGTGCGGAAGGCGGCATGAAATTCATCGAGATCACGTTTTCAGTGCCTGGCGCCGATGAAGTGATACGGAAGCTAAGCAAAGACGGCCGGGTCACGGTCGGGGCCGGCACGGTCCTCTCTGTTGACGATGCGAAAAAGGCGATTGCGGCGGGAGCGTCCTACATTGTAAGCCCCAACTTCGACGAAGACGTGGTGAAATTCACCAAAAAGGAAGGTCTTGTTTCGGTCCCCGGCGCCTGCACTCCAACGGAAATTTACCAGGCCCATAAAGCCGGCGGAGACATCATCAAACTTTTTCCGTTTGTCGAAATTGGCGGCCTCGCTTTTCTCAAGGCGATCAGAGGGCCGCTGCCCTTTGTAAAATATCTGCTGTGCGGCGGTGCGACGCTCGATACTGTCTCCAGCTATCTTGCCGCCGATGCCGCGGGGGTCCTCATCGGAGCGGCTATCATTAAACGCGAGCTGGTGGTTGCATCCGACTGGAAGTCCATTGCCGGGCTGGCGCGGGGTTTTGTCGAGAAGGTCGAAGGATTTTCGCAAACAAAGGTCTGCCTTCACCTGTAAAGGCAAATCGGTTACCATGCCCATTGTTGTATCCCTGCAGTATGCGGGAATATTGTCAGTTCAGGAGGATATAAAAATGTTTCGTCCCCAGATAAAGGTCCTCGATTGCACGGTCCGCGACGGCGGCCTGATCAACCAGTGGCAGTTTAATGATGATTTCGTCAGAAAGGTTTTCACCGCCCTTTCACAGTCAGGTGTTGACTATATGGAGATCGGCTACAAGTCCTCGGAAAAATATTTTTCCCGCACCGACAACGGCGCATGGAAGTTCTGTTCCGAGGACGACCTGAAAAGGATCTGCGACGGTCAGGAAAAGACCATGAAATTGTCCGCCATGGCGGACATCGGCCGTATCGACGACCACGACATCCCCAAAAAGAGCGACAGCGCCCTGGATATGATCCGCGTGGCCTGCTATGCGAAAGAGGTGGACAAGGCGATAAGTCTTGCCCACCACTGCATGGACAAAGGCTACGAAACGACGATCAACCTGATGGCCGTCTCGAAGGTCCTTGAAAAGGAGCTCGATGACGCGCTTGAAGACCTTGCTAAAAGCAATGTGCCCGTCATCTATCTCGTGGACAGCTTCGGCGCGATGTATTCCGAGGAGATCCATTTCTTTGCAAAGAAATACAAGGCCGCGCTCCCGGGAAAGGAGCTCGGCATCCACACCCACAATAATCAGCAGCTCGCTTTTTCGAACACCATCGATGCCATCGTCGCGGGCATCAACCGGCTCGACTCGACCATTTACGGCATGGGACGCGGCGCGGGCAACTGTCCCACGGAACTCCTGCTGTCGTTCCTCAAGAACCCGAAGTTCGACATCCGGCCGATCATTTCGATCATCCAGGAGATTTTTATCCCCATGAAGGCGAAAGTTGAATGGGGGTACCATATTCCGTACATGATCACGGGCATTCTGAACGAACACCCCCGGAGCGGGATGAAGGCCATGTCCGCGAAGACGCTCCCGGACCTCAGAAAGTTTTATGAGGAGCTGAGGGACGGCACCCCATTAGAGTAGGATGAGAGTCTGATGCAGGCAAATTTAATTGAACAGGGAGGGAGGCGGAACTGTTTCCTTCCCTGTTATTTTTCTCTGCTGCTTCTGATTGAATTCCGCGCCGCTTACAACTTACCATGATTATTAAACAAACCTGCACCTCATCAGCATCTTTCTCCGGCGAGCGCTTTTCCGTGGCCTATCGTATTTTCGGAAGCGAGTCGGAGGCGCGCGCCAAGGCGGAGGACATCTGCATTGAACAGACCGTGGAGTTCCCGGCGGACGAGGTGCCGGAAGGCGTGATCCGTGACCAGGTGTTCGGCAGGATCGATTCTTTCGAACGCGCGGACATCGGGAGCTTTACCGCGGTCATCAGCTATGCTGTCGAGATTGCGGCAGGGGAATTGACGCAACTTCTGAACGTGATCTTCGGGAACAGCAGCATTAAACCGGGCATACGGGTTGAACACCTTGATCTTCCGGAATCCATGCTCAAAAACTTCAAAGGTCCACGCTTCGGCAGACAAGGCCTCCGGAATCTGTTGAAGGTGACGAAGCGACCGCTGCTCTCGACTGCGGTGAAGCCCATGGGACTCTCCTGCAGCGAGCTTGCGGACCTGGCGTATCAGTTCGCACTCGGCGGCATGGACATGATCAAGGACGACCACGGTTTGACCGACCAGTGCTGTTCGCCATTCACTGAGCGGGTGAAGCGCTGCGCTGATGCGGTTCGGCGGGCTAACCGGGAAACAGGGAATGCTTCCCTCTATATAGCGAACGTAACCGCGCCGAATTCCGAGGTCAGGAAACGGGCGAAGATCGCAAAGGATGCGGGCGCAGGCGGTCTCATGGTCGCTCCGGGGCTTGTCGGTTTCGACCTGATGCGGGAGATGGCTGACGACGATTCGCTCGGACTCCCGATCCTGACCCATCCGGCGTTGCAGGGAACATTTGTTACGAGCCGGAACGGCATGTCGCACGGTGTGGTCTTCGGCCAGCTCGCGCGGCTTGCCGGCGCTGATGCGACCATTTTCCCGAACTTCGGCGGACGCTTCTCATTCTCTCATGAGGAATGCAAAGAGATCGCCGATGCGACCGCTGCTCCACTGGGGAGGCTGAAAACCATATTCCCCGCGCCCGGCGGAGGTATGAGCCTTTCGCGCGTGCCGGAGATGATCGAGACGTATGGCCAGGACCTGATCTTTCTGATCGGCGGCGGCTTGTTCAAGCACGGTCCGGACCTTGTGGAGAATTGCCGCTACTTCCGAAAGATCGTGGAAAAAATGTGAAGGCTGACATATCGGCCGCGACTAGCAATTGATACGAATTGATCGTCAACTTGCCATTTCTCCAACGTTGCTGTATTCTTCATCTATAAGAATTCATTCCCGGTGATTGCCGGATCTCGAATCTGAATCCTGCCGAGTTGAGACTATGGAAACAAAGACGATTACCGTACTTTTCATCGAAGACAACCCCGGCGATGCCATGCTTATTCAAAGGTCCCTCGCTGGTTCGTCGAGGATTGCATACAAGGTGACGCATGTGGTCCGGCTTGCGGACGGCCTGAAAATACTGGCGAGCATCAACTTTGATGTTATTCTCCTGGACCTGGGGCTCCCGGACGGCCCTGCGGGCATTAAAACGTTCGAGAAGGTGCATACGTTCGCGCCCCAAATCCCGATTATCGTTCTGACCGGATATGACGACGAAGAAATTGCCCTTGAGTCGGTGCAAAAAGGCGCTCAGGACTATATCGTCAAAGGCCAGACAGCCGGCAATATGCTGGGGCGCTCTATTCAGTATGCCATCGAACGCAGGAAATTGCTTGCTCATATTGAGCATGCCGCCAGGGAGATCAAAGAGCTGCGAGGGATCCTGCCGATCTGTGCGAAATGCAAAAAGATCCGCGACGATAAAGGTTATTGGACCCAGGTAGAGGTATACATCAGCGTTCACAGCGGTACGGAATTTTCACACGGGATCTGCCCGGAATGCGCCGAGAAATTGTATCCATCTTTGTGTAAAAAGGATGCAAAACCGGAATAAGGAACGCGTACAGGCAGACGTCATTGTCAATCAACAATTGACCTTCAGAAAAACTTCAGTGTTGCATTATTCCCCTTTTATGCTTTATAATCTGCAGCCAATCAAAGAATGTGCTGAAAAATGCCCCTCACCCCACCCGTCGAACACGGGAACACGGGTCAGTGGGTCAAGGAGGTCCCATCTTGGCAGCATCCTATACCGCGAAAGACATAACTGTTCTTGAAGGGCTGGAGCCGGTCCGCAAGCGACCGGCCATGTATATCGGCTCGACAGATGTGCGCGGTCTCCACCATCTTGTCTGGGAAACGCTTGACAACGCCGTAGACGAAGCGCTGAACGGCTACTGCACAGCGATCACCCTTACGCTCGAGAAGGACGGCGGGGTGACGGTCGTGGACAACGGCCGCGGTATGCCCGTGGACATCCACCCGAAGACGAAGCGGCCGGCGATCGAGACCATACTCTGCACGCTCCATGCGGGCGGCAAATTCGACCATACGGCGTATAAATCCTCGGGCGGTCTGCACGGCGTGGGAGCGTCCGTGGTGAACGCGCTGTCCGAACTCTTAGTGGCCACGGTTTGGCGCGACGGGTACGAATGGACGCAGGAATTCTCGCGCGGCAAACCCAAGGGCAATCTTAAGAAGGGGAAAGCGACGAACGCACATGGAACACAGATTTATTTCCGGTCCGACCCGGAGATCTTCTCGAAGACGAATTTTAACTTCAAGACCATCCTCGATGTGTCCGAGAGCAAGGCGTTCCTGAACAAAGGACTCAAGATCACGATCGTAAACGCGCGGGACGGGGAGAAGCCTGTCACGTTCAAATACGACAACGGTATTCAGGACTACATCAAGCGGATCGTTTCGGGGACCACGGTCGTCAATCCCGAACCGTTCTATTTCGAAAAAGAGGACGATTTCAAGATCGAAGTCGCGATCCACTGGACCCTTGCCACGGACATGGAGATCCACTCCTACGCGAATTCGATCAACACTTCCGACGGCGGAACACACGAACTGGCGGTCAGGGCCGGCCTTACCAAGGCGGTGCGCGCCTACGCCGAGCGAAAGAACCTGATCCCGAAGAACATCAAGGCCATCGCGCCCGAGGACGTGTACGAGGGGCTCTACGGCATTGTGAGCGTGCTGATTAAAAATCCGCAGTTCCAGGGCCAAACCAAGGAAAAACTGAACAACCCTGAAATTTCCTCTCCCATCGAGGCTACGATCAAGAACGCCTGCGAGGCCTATCTGCTCGCGAACCCCACGGCGTCGGAAGCCGTGGTAAAACGCGTGCTGCTCGCGGCCGAGGCGCGCATGGCGTCGCGCGCCGCCAAGGACAATGTAACGCGGAAGCTCTCTTCCCTGAAGCTCAATCTTCCGGGCAAGCTCGCGGACTGCTCGTCGAACAAGGTCGAGGAAACCGAGCTCTTCATCGTGGAAGGAGATTCGGCAGGCGGGTCGGCCAAGATGGCGCGAGACCGGAAAACGCAGGCGGTGCTTTCGCTCCGCGGAAAAATTTTGAATGTCGAACAGGTGGCTTCCCTCGAACGCATCCAGCAGAACAATGAGATCAAGAACCTGCTCGCTACGCTCGGGTGCGGTGTGGGCGACCACTTCGACCTCAACAAACTCCGGTATCACCGCATTATCCTGATGACCGATGCGGACGTGGACGGGGCGCACATCAGCGTGCTGCTTCTCACCTTTATCTACCGTTATATGCCGGAGCTCATCAATCACGGCCACATCTACCTTGCCATGCCTCCGCTCTTCAAGATCGAGGCGGGCAAGGAGGTCTTCTATGCCATGGACGAGATGGAGAAGGAAAAAATTCTTGCGAAGCTGGAAGGTAAAAAATACAACGTGGGCCGGTTCAAAGGCCTCGGCGAAATGAACCCCGATATCCTGAAGGAAACGACCATGAACCCCAAGACCCGCACGCTCATGCGGGTGCAGGTGCTGGACCACAAGGCCACGGGCGATGTGTTCGAGCGGCTCATGGGCAAGGACGCGAAGGCCCGGTTCACGTTCATCCAGGAACGCGCGGAGTATGCGGAACTGGACATCTGATCGCACAGGAATGTAAAGCGCAGTGAAATGATACAATCGATACACGGCGAGGACGTACTGACAGAGTTATGAAAACGGTTCTCAGAAAAATCCGTTCATCCATGAGCACCAAAGTGGCGCTGATCGTCACCATTCCGATCATGCTGTTCATGGGGTATCACTATCATGAGCATACGCAGGCGGACAGGGTGCTGCTGTACCACAATGCCGAGATGCAACTTCTGCGCATTGCGGAACTGATCAAGGATGAGGCGGACGAACTGGTAGAAAAGAAGGATTTCGCGGGGCTTCAGACCATGGTGGAACGCGCTTCCAAAACATCGGACATCAGGCTCGTGATGTTGTGCGACCACAAAGGACGGGTGATCGCATCGAATAAAAAGCAGTTGCTCAACTGGGACACGGGTAACTTGACCGCCGGGGAAGTCTCTCAGGCGGACAGGAAGGCGATCCTTAAGTCCCTTGACGGCGGATATTCCGCGTACTTTGACCAGGAGGATGTTCAGTATTGTCTTGTATTGCCGATCAATGTCGGCGGCATCGGCAACGGAGTGCTGTACTTAAGCATGGATATGGTGAACACGCTGGAGAATATCAGTATGAGGGCACAGGCGATTCTGCAGCAATCGCTGTTCGCCCTGTTCATTACCATCGCGGTCTTGTACGTTCTTATGCAGTATATTCTTACCCGGCGGCTCCAGGCAGTATCAGCGGCAGCTGTAAAGATCGCAACCGGCGACTTGAGCGTCCGATCGAACGTCGGTGGTACGGACGAAATCGGGTATCTTGCAGCATCGTTTGACGTGCTGGCCGATGAGATCTCGAACTGGAGGAACAACCTCGAGGAAATGGTCTCGAGCCGCGTGAAAGAACTTGAGGCGCTCTTCGACGTTGTGCACACCATCAGCCAGTCCCTGGAACTCAAAGAGGTGCTGCCCAGCGTCCTTGACCGTGTGCTTGACAACATGCGCGAAACCAGGGGAGTCATTGTTCTGCGTGATGATAAAGGCGTCATGCTCAGGCTCATGGCGCACAAGGGGCTGTCCCCGGAAAGTATCCACCAGATATCGGCATTAGGCCAGGGTTGCGTCGGTGACGTGATCCTTAAAAACGATATTATCAGGATACCGGGTGAAGACAGTGAAGAGGCGGTCCAGTTCCCCGGACTGGAACCCGAAGGACTGCAGTCCGCGATCGTGGCGCCGATCAGCGTGCGTGGCCAGTCACTCGGCGCCATCGCAATCTACAGCATAAAAAAGGACCGGTTTACCGATCAGGATGAAGTATTGCTGATGACCATCGGCAGTCAGGTCGGCGTGGCTGTTGAGAACGCCCAGTTGTATGAGAAAACGCTGGAACTTGCCCAGAAAGACGGTTTGACCGGACTTGCCAACCGGCGGTTCTTCATGGAAACCCTGAAGAAGGAAGTGGCGAGGGCGGACCGTTACAGCACCCCCTTCTCAATCCTTATGCTGGACATCGACAAGTTCAAACGGTTTAATGATTCCTACGGCCATCCCAAGGGCGATGAACTGCTGAGGGAATTCGCAACCATGGTAAACAACAGTGTCAGGACCACGGACACTCCCGGCCGCTACGGCGGAGAGGAATTTGTTGTCATTCTTCCGAACACCCAGCTCAAGGGCGCAATCGTCATTGCCGAGCGCATAAGAATCGCCATGGAAGGCCTCAAAATCCCTGTGCCGGGAGAATCACAGTTTGCCAGTACGACCGTGAGCATCGGCATTGCCGAACTTACCACGGGAGAGACCGACGAGAAAATTCTCTCGGCCGCAGATGCCGCCCTTTACCGCGCCAAAGAAGGCGGAAGGAACAGGGTCGCCTGGTGAGATCCCCTGATACTTTGGGAGCCGGGAGTCCGAAAAAAAATAATGAGTCCAGTCAGTTGACTCCGCAGCATTACTCATTCGCATTATTCCCGCTCATCCCCTGACGTATTTCTGATTGACACTTCTTTCTTCTATCTGGTATAGTACTTAAACCGTTCATTTTGCAAGGAGTTTTATGTATCATCCGTCTCTGGAGGAGTTTAAACACAAGTCGAAATCAGGGAACCTTATTCCTGTTTACCGGGAGATCCTGGCTGACATGGAGACGCCTGTTTCTGCGTTCCAAAAGATCGATGATCACCGCCATTCGTTTCTGCTCGAAAGCATGGAGGGTGGAGAAAAGTGGGCCCGTTACTCGTTTCTCGGCAGCCGTCCGTCGGTTGTGGTCAAGAGCAAAGGCCGCATCGTGGAGGTTACCCGGGAGGGAAAGACGGAAAAGCGGTCGTTTGAACAGGATCCCCTTGAAGCGGTGAAGGACATTCTTTCCGCATATCAGCCGGTGCCCGATCAGATGCTGCCGCGGTTTTTCGGCGGCGCCGTCGGGTTCATGAGCTATGACGTGGTACGGTACTTCGAAGATCTGCCGAACCGCGAAAAGGGCGGACTCGATATTCCCGATGTTTTCTTCATGATCACGGACACGCTCGTGATCTTCGACAACCTCACGCATAAGCTCAAAGTCGTGTCCAATGCCCATGTGCAGGGCAGGTCAATCACGGCTGCTTACAAAGAAGCGATCGCCAAGATCGACGAGATCGTGAAAAAGCTGAAACAGGGTAAAAATTCAAAATTCAAAATTCAAAATTCAAAACGAAAAGCAAAAGGCTTGTCGCTCAAATCGAATTTTACGCAGCCGCAGTATGAGCAGGCGGTTCTGAAGGCCAAGGAATACATCAAGGCTGGCGATATTTTCCAGGTTGTGCCGTCGCAGCGGTTCGAAGCGAAGATCAAGGCCGAACCCTATGAGATCTATCGGGCGCTCCGGCTGATCAATCCGTCGCCGTATATGTATTTCCTGCGCTGCGGTGCAACGACCATCGTGGGCGCATCGCCGGAGGTGATGGTCAGGCTTGAAGGCGGCAAAATTGATCTGCGACCGATCGCGGGCACACGTAAACGCGGGACAACGGAAGAGGAAGACAAGGCCCTTGCGGACGAGCTTCTCGCGGACCCAAAGGAACGGGCCGAGCACATTATGCTCGTGGACCTCGGCAGGAACGACGTGGGCAGGGTGAGCGAGGCGGGCAGCGTGAAGGTCAGCGAACTCATGGTGATCGAACGCTACTCCCATGTGATGCACATTGTTTCGAATGTTCGCGGCAGGCTGTCACAAGGCAAGGACTCTTACGATGTGATCCGCGCATGCTTCCCGGCCGGTACGGTCTCGGGCGCTCCCAAGATCCGCGCCATGGAGATCATTGACGAACTAGAACCCACGCAGCGCGGCCCGTATGCCGGCGCAGTCGGTTATTTCGGTTTCTCTGGCAACATGGACACCTGCATCACCATTCGTACGCTGGTCGTCAAGGACAATACAGCATACATCCAGGCAGGCGGCGGTGTTGTGGCGGACAGCGACCCGGCTGCGGAGTACCAGGAGACCGTGAATAAGGCCAAGGCGATGATGCGGGCCGTGGAGATGGCGGAGCAGGGTTTGGATTAAATACAAAAGCAAAACGGTTTTCTCGCAACCAAAAGTAGGCGCTTCTAGGCGAGACGCAAAGGACGCAAAGGTGTAGCTTGTGACTTAAGATTCAAAATTCAAGACTCAAGATATTAACTTTGCGCCCTTTGCGTTTTTGCGAGAAAAATGTTTCACGAGGTTTAATTATGCTTTTAATGATCGACAATTACGATTCCTTCACCTATAACCTCGTCCAGTATTTCGGAGAGCTTGGACAGGACCCGAAGGTGTTCCGGAACAACAAGATCACGGTTGCAGAGATTGAAAAAATGAAGCCTGAGCGTATTGTGATCTCGCCCGGGCCGTGCACACCTTCGGAGGCCGGCATTTCGATCGAGGTGATCAAGCATTTTGCGGGCAAGGTCCCGCTCCTCGGCGTTTGTCTCGGCCATCAATCAATTGGCGAAGCTTTCGGCGGAGACGTGATCCGCGCGCCTTACCTTATGCATGGCAAGACCTCAATGATCCATCATGACGGGAAAACGATATTTGCGGGGCTCCCGAATCCCTTTGAGGCAACACGGTACCATTCGCTTATCATCAAGCGTGAAACGCTGCCTCCGGTCCTTGAAGTGTCCGCATGGACCGATGATGGGATCATCATGGGTGTGCGGCACAAAAAATTCAAGGTGGAAGGTGTGCAGTTCCATCCCGAATCGATCCTGACCAGCGCGGGCAAGGACCTGCTCAGGAACTTTTTGAAGATATAACGCTTGATGCATGATGGCGCATCGAAAGATTTGCTGTTGATTCTATCGTGCATCCTGTATCTTGCATCGTGAAGTCCGGAGTAGAACTATGATCAAAGAAGCGATTTCAAAAGTTGTCGCCAGAACGAACCTCACCGAATCCGAAGCCGAGACGGTGATGCGCGAGATCATGCAGGGCGAGGCAACGGACGCCCAGATCTCCGCATACATCACCGCGCTCAGGATGAAGGGCGAGACCGTGGAGGAGATAACGGGCTCTGCTCGCGTGATGCGGGAAAAAGCCGTACCGATCAAACTTGATGCAAAATATCAGGTTGACACCTGCGGCACCGGCGGGGACATGGCCCATACCTTCAATATATCGACTACGGCTGCTTTCGTTGTGGCAGCAGCAGGCGTTACCGTGGCGAAGCACGGCAACCGTTCTGTTTCGAGCAAGAGCGGCAGCGCCGATGTGCTCCAGGCGCTCGGCGTGAACATCGAGATCCCTTCGCATCAGGCGGAAGCGTGCATTAAAGAGGTTGGCATCGGCTTTCTGTTCGCGCCCATGATGCATCAGGCCATGAAATACGCCATCGGACCCCGGCGGGAGATCGGCATACGGACTATTTTCAATATCCTCGGACCGCTGACCAACCCGGCGAAGGTCACCTCGCAGATCATGGGGGTCTATGCAGCGGACCTGACCGGTCTGCTGGCCCGGGCGCTCGGCAATCTCGGGGCAACACATGCTTTTGTGGTGCATGGCATGGACGGCCTCGACGAGATCACGATCACCGACAAAACTAAAATTTCCGAGTTTAAGGATGGGGCGGTCAGAGATTACTTCATTCATCCTTCCGACTTCGGTTTGCCTGTTGGCAAAGCAGTGGACCTGAAGGGCGGGGATGCGAAGGACAATGCCGCGATAACGATGGAGATCCTGAAAGGAAAAAAGGGACCGTGCCGGGATATCGTGTTGTTGAACGCCGCGGCAGCGCTCACGGCCTCCGGACGGACTGGGGACCTCAAAGAAGGATTGATGCGTGCGGCCGAGGTTGTCGAGTCCGGGGCTGCCTTGACAAAACTGGAACAATTGAAAGCATTTACGAACAAGGCGTAACATCACGAATGATTTTAGACGAGATCGTCGCAAACAAAAAAAACGAGCTGGTTGAAACAAAACGCCGCATCCCGTTTCCTGACATCAAGACCAGGGCAGGTGAACGGGACCAAACGCGCGGATTCGTCAAGGCTCTTTCGCAGGGCAGTGGGATAAGCCTTATTGCCGAGGTAAAAAAGGCATCGCCGTCCAAAGGCGTGATCCGCGAGGATTTCGATCCAAAGAAGATCGCGCAGATATATGAAGAGTCGGGCGCAGCATGCCTGTCCGTGCTTACGGAATCGAAGTTCTTCCAGGGACGCCTTGAATACCTTGCGGATATCCGGAGCGTGGTGAACCTGCCGCTGCTGCGCAAGGATTTCATTATCGACGAGTACCAGATTTTCGAAGCGCGGGCAGCGGGCGCCGACGCTGTGTTGCTGATCGCAGCCTGTCTCGAGCGTGAACAGATAGGGGATTATCTCGGGATTGCGCAACAGATCGGGCTTGATGTCCTGGTCGAGTCTCATACGTATAAAGAATTGGACAAATCGCTTCGTGCCGGGGCAGCGCTGATCGGGATCAACAACCGGGACCTGACGACCTTTCAGGTGGATCTCAGGACGACAATCGATCTCTTGAAGGACATCCCCGAAGACCGGCTGGTGGTGAGCGAGAGCGGCATCAAAACACGGGAAGATGTGGTCAAGCTGCACGAAGCGGGTGTTGACGCGGTTCTCATCGGAGAGAGTCTGATGCGGGAAAAGGACATAGGGAGAAAAGTGAAAGAACTTTTAGGGAAGGGATGAATTTAACGCTGATCGACTCGGGGAAAATATGATAAAAATAAAAATCTGCGGCATAACCAATTTAGATGATGCAATGGCGGCAACCGATGCCGGTGCGGACGCACTGGGGTTCAATTTCTACAAAAAGAGTCCGCGCTACATCGAGCCGAACAAGGCGGCCGAGATCATTTCCCAGCTCCCGCCTTTTGTCATTCCGGTGGGCATCTTTGTGAACGAGCGCGAGGAAAAGATCAGGGAAAATATGGAACTGACCGGCATCCAGGTGGTGCAGCTGCATGGCGATGAAAGTCCTGATTTCTGCCAGCGGTTCGGCGGCCGGATCATCAAGGCGTTCCAGGTCAAGGACAAGGAAAGCATCAAACACATGGCGCATTACCATGTTGGTGCGTTTCTGCTCGACAGCTACCGGGAAGGGGTGCGGGGAGGCACGGGAGTGACCTTTGACTGGCACCTTGCGGTCGTGGCCAAGACCTTCGGCAGGATCATTCTCGCGGGAGGGCTCACGCCGGAGAATGTGGCTGAGGCGGTGAAGCTGGTTCAGCCCTATGGTGTGGATGTGACCGGCGGCGTGGAGCGGGAAAAAGGGGTAAAAGACCATATGAAACTGAAAAAATTCATTGTCGAGGTCCGGAGGGCATCGAGACCATGAGTTCGCCGGACAAAAAAGGGCACTTCGGTATGTATGGGGGCAAGTTCGCTCCCGAGACGCTCATGCCCGCGCTCGCCGAGCTTGAGGCTGCATATTTGCTGGCGAAAAAGGACAAGACGTTCCAGGCGGAGATTGAGTTCTATAACCGCGAGTTTATCGGCAGGCCCACGCCGCTTTACTTCGCTAAGAGGCTTACGGACCACCTGGGCGGCGCGAAGATCTATCTCAAGCGCGAAGACCTCTGTCATACCGGCGCGCACAAGATCAACAACTCACTGGCGCAGGTGCTGCTGGCGAAACGCATGGGCAAGACCCGGGTGATCGCTGAAACAGGCGCGGGCCAGCACGGCGTTGCCACGGCAACAGCGGCGGCGATGTTCGGACTCGATTGCGAAATCTACATGGGGACTGATGATGTTGCCCGCCAGTCGTTGAATGTTTTTCGGATGAAGCTCCTTGGTGCGATCGTCCGGCCCGTGGACCTGGGCAGCAAGACGCTCAAGGACGCGATCAACGAGGCCATGCGGGACTGGATTACGAACGTGGCGAACACGCATTATGTGCTCGGCACTGCTTTCGGGCCCCATCCGTTCCCCATGATGGTGCGGGATTTTCAATCCGTGATCGGCCGCGAAGCTAAGAAGCAGATCATGAAGTTCGAGAACAGGCTGCCGGACGCGCTGGTCGCCTGCGTGGGCGGAGGTTCGAACGCGATCGGCCTGTTTTATGAATTTCTGGACGACCTTGCGGTTAAAATGTACGGTATCGAAGCGGGCGGACTCGGCATAGAACGTGGAAAACATGCGGCGCGTTTCGCCGGCGGATCACTGGGAGTGCTGCAGGGCTGCAAGACCTTCGTGCTTCAGGACGAGCAGGGCCAGATCGAACTGACTCATTCCGTTTCAGCCGGGCTCGACTACGCGGCAGTGGGTCCGGAACATGCGCATTACCACGATATTGGCCGCATCGATTATGCCTTCGCTATTGATGAAGAGGCAATGGAGGCGTTTGATTTGCTTGCGCGTCTCGAAGGCATCATCCCGGCGCTTGAGAGCGCCCATGCTGTGGCGTACTGCCTCAAGCTCGCGCCGACCCTCGGCAAGGACAAGGTGATCATCTGCAACCTTTCGGGCCGCGGGGACAAGGACGTGATGCAGGTGGCGAAGATCAAGGGAGTGGAGTTGTAGGAACGGCGTTGAGGGAGACCAGAGGCATGCCGGAAATAAGCAGGTTCTTCGGTATTATCATAGCTATGTTCTATGACGACCATAATCCGCCACATTTTCATGCTCGGTATGGAGATTACAAAGCTGCTGTGAGGATTGAAGATTTTGCTGTTCTGGACGGTTATTTGCCGCCGCGAGCGCTTGGGCTTGTCATGGAATGGGCGGAGATCCACAAGGATGAACTCATGGCGGATTGGGCGCTGGCATGTAAGAATCAACCCCCACGGCAGATCGAGCCGTTAAAGTAGGGAGGTATGCAATGTATGATCTTATTGAAGCAAAACATATCGATGCGTATACGTTGGAATTGGTATTTGAAAACGGCAAAAAGGGAACGTATGATTTTTCGACTTATATAAAGAGAGGCGGTGTTTTTATCAGGTTTTCTGATCTCTCCTATTTCAAGAGATTTTATATTAACAAGGAATTGGGGGTGCTTTGCTGGCCTGATGGTCTTGATGTCGCACCCGAAACTGTTTACCACGCGGTTACGGGAGAACCATTGCCCTCGTGGATGGTAGAGGAAAAGCAGAAACTGGTTGCGAGATAGTATTATTTGTTGGGTTTCACTTCGTTCAACCATTATGTCTACCACTGCCTCAAGCTCGCGCCGACCCTCGGCAAGGACAAGGTTATCATCTGCAACTTTTCGGGCCGCGGGGACAAGGACGTGATGCAGGTGGCGAAAATCAAGGGAGTAGTCGAAAAATATCGAGCGAAGTAAAAAGCAGAGGATTATGTCGAGAATAAAAAATACCTTCAACCGGTTGAAGAAAAAGAATGAAAAGGCACTCATCCCGTATATCATGGCAGGAGACCCTGATCTTGCCACGACGAAGGCGCTTATCCATGAGATGGAGAAAGCGGGCTGTGATATAATTGAGCTCGGCGCGCCGTTCTCCGATCCGCTGGCCGACGGTCCAACAATCCAGAAAGCGGCCATCCGGTCGCTCAAGAACCACACCAGTATCCGAGATGTTTTGGACCTTGTGGTCGAAGTCAGAAAAACGAGCCAGATCCCGCTCATTCTTATGACCTATTACAATCTGATATTCAGGTACGGCGAAGAACGTTTTGTTAACGATGCGGTTGCGGCAGGGCTCGACGGCATGATCCTGCCGGACCTTCCTCCAGAAGAAGCGGGGACACTGATCCCTCTGGCGAAGAAGGCGGGCCTTGACACCATCTTTCTGCTTGCGCCCACGAGCACGGACGAGCGGATACGGCTTATCAGCAGGGTCTCCCAGGGGTTCATCTATTACGTCTCCCTTACCGGCGTGACCGGCGCCAGGACCGGGCTTCAGGATTCGGTCCAGGACGCCCTCATAAAAATCAAGGCTGAAACGGACAAACCGGTATGTGTCGGTTTCGGCATCTCAACGCCTGACCAGGCGGAGCAGGTGGCGCACTGGGGAGCCGACGGTGTTATTGTCGGCAGTGCGCTTGTCAAAGTGATCGAAGAGAATATCGGCACTCCCGAACTGGTGACAAAGATATCCGCTTCTGTTGCAGCGCTCAAAAAGGGTGTGCTGGCCGGACAATGATCGGTCGGAAGTACTACGGCAAGGGAGGAGGTTCCCGGTATGCGAAAGAAACAAAGCGTGCTGCGTACGAAAACAAAAAAAGTTATTGCTAAAAAACCGCGGAAGACACAGGCCCCCGGTGTGTCGATGCGGGCAGAGGCCGGAACCCTTAAAAAACTGGTCCTCCTCAAAAAAGCCAAGGAGACATTCCTTCAGAACACTGTTATCGAAAACGCCGATGTGGATAAACTTCTTTCCGATTATCTCAAGGTTGTTTTGAAGCTGACGAACACGAGTGCAGGGTCAATTCTGCTGCGGGAAGGCGACCACCTTATTTTTCGCGTCAGCCGCGGACCGCATTCAACCGCACTGGTAGGCAGATCTCTTCCTTTGGATGAAGGGATCGCCGGATGGGTCGTGCGAAGCGGCAAGAGCTATGTGAGCGCTGATGTTACCAAAGACACGCTCTGGAGCAACAGGATCAGCGCCGAGATCAAAGTTCCGACCGTCAACATCATGGCCGCGCCCCTTAAGACCGCGGAGGGCATCATCGGCGTCGTGGAAATCATCAATAAAGCTAAATGCAAGCCGTTTGGCAGGGATGACCGGGAAATGCTCGAGCTGCTCGCCGGCCAGCTTGCAATTGATGTGGCGTATGCTCATTCGCTGGCAAACGGCAGAAAAGAGATCGAGCGCCGTGCCATGCAAAACCAGTTCGCCATGGTGCTGAACTCCACCCTGGACCGCAGGGAAATTCGCCGTCGGGCGATCGAGGCGGCCACCAGTCTTATGGATGCCGACGTCGGCTCCCTGCTGCTGGTCGACGAAGAGACCAATGAACTTTTTTTCGAGGTCGCTCTCGGAGATAAGGGCGGCCAGCTCATGCAGGTGCGGCTCAGGATGGGGGAGGGCATCGCCGGCTGGGTTGCGGCGAATAATGAGCCGGCCATCGTCAATGACGTGCAGAACGATCCTCGGCATTTCAAAAAGGCGCAGCGGATAACGAAGTTCATCACCCAGAACATGCTGTGCGTGCCGGTGAGGTCGAAAGGCAAGGTGATCGGCGTTCTCCAGGCCATCAACAAAAAGCACAACGACGTCTTCACGGAACAGGACCTCAGCGATTTCTGGACGCTTTCTAACCAGGTTGCCGTGGCGCTGGACAACGCAAACCTGTACGCTGAACTTCAGGAAACCTTTTTGAATACTGCGGAGGCCCTCGCGGCGGCAGTGGAGAAAAAAGACCCGTATACGGGCGGTCATATCATGCGGGTGGTCGAGTACAGCATGGCCATTGCCAAACACATGGCGAGGCCCCCGCAAGATCTGGAGCAGCTGAGGCTGGCCGCGGTGATGCACGATATCGGGAAGATCGGCGTCAAGGACAGTGTGCTGCTCAAAGAAGGAAAGCTCGATGCCGAGGAAATGGCGCACATGCGGGAACATCCCCTCGTGGGCGACGACATCCTTGCACACATCGAGCAGATGAAGAGCGTACGGAAGGTCATGCGATCGCACCATGAAAAATGGGACGGGAGCGGTTACCCTGACGGCATAAAGGGAGAGGACATTCCGCTGCATGCGCGGATCATCCTGGTGGCGGACACGCTTGATGCCATCACCACGGACCGTCCGTACCGCAAGGCAGCGGATATGAAGGCCGCCATGGATGAGATACGGCGGTTCACGGGTAAGGAGTTTGACCCGCTCGTGGCCGAAGCTTTTTTCAAAGCATGTGAGGCGGGCGACATCATCCTGCGTCCGCACAAATAGCACCAGGCGCATTCAATTTACGGTATTCCGGCAACGGAGAAGGGGGCAGCTATGGCGGAAAGTGTTCAAGCGCAACTGTATTCACGGTTCGGGAAAAAGATACCACCGGGAACGATGATCTTCCGCGAGGGAGACAAGGGTGAGGAAATGTTCATCATCCAGGCCGGCAAGATCAAGATCAGCAAGCGGATACGAGGGGTGGAAAAGACCCTTGCCACCCTGGAAAAAGGAGAATTTTTCGGCGAGATGGCCATTCTGAACGACAAACCGCGCTCCGCATCGGCTGAGACCATTGAAGAGTGCGAGATGCTGACGATCGATCGGAAGACCTTCGATACCCTGATCCGCGGCAATGTTGAAATAGCCGTCCGGTTCATCAAACGGCTTGCCGATCGGCTTCGGGAAGCGAATGAACAGATGGAAGCCCTGATGATCAAGGACAACACCAGCCGCGTCGTGAGCCTTCTTGCCAAGGAAGTGAAGGACCACAAGAAAACGGGCCAGTTTTCCATCACGATCGATGAGATCGCCGGTCTCGCCGGCATCGAGAGCAGCCAGGTCAAGATGATCCTGGAAAAACTCGCCAGTGTCCGCATCCTTGAGCTGACCGGCGGCGACCGGATCAACATCGCCAGCCAGGAGCAGATCGACCGCCTGCTGCGATACCTTGAAATGCGCGAGATCTTCGGAGAGATGGCGTAACAACGCCGCAGCAAAGAATGATGACCTGCATCCGCACGCGAATTTCCTCTGTCGGGGTCTGTGATGAAGCCGAAAAACGGTAAAAGTGTCGGGATCACTATTGCGCTCATCGTGGCAATGGCGCTCTCCGCCATGTATGTGATGAACTTCCGCTTCTTCGAAGTGCTGGAAGAGAAGACCCTTGACATGCGGTTCATGCTGCGGGGGGCGAAGGCCCCGGGCCCTGAAACCGTCATTGCCACCATTGATGAAAAGAGCATTAACAAGCTTGGTCGTTTTCCCTGGCCCCGATCGGTCTGGGGCCGGGTCGTGGACCGTCTGACGGAAGAAGGCGCACGAGTCATCGTTTTCGACGTATTCTTCACCGAACCCGAGAGTGTGGAATCAGACGATTTGTTCCAGCAGGCGATCATGCGGAGCAATCGCGTGGTTCTACCGGTGGTATTCGACCTGTCGGGCACCGACACGTACAAAGAAACGGGTTTTACTGATAAAAAACAGGATTTCATGACACCCTCGGCGTTCGCTTCGAACAAAAACGCCGAGGATTCGTTTGCTCCCCTGCAGGCAAAGTTGGTGCTGCCGACACTTGCCCGTTTCTCCTCGTTTGCAAAAGCGATCGCTCATATCAACATGGTCCCTGACGGGGACGGAACCCTTCGCTGGGAAACACTGGCAATTTTGTACCAGGGAGATCTTTATCCGCCCATCGGTCTCCAGGCAGCCCGACTTTATCTCGGTTTGAAAACCGACGATCTGGCCCTTGATTCCCGCAAGGAGATCCACCTCGGCAGCGCGAAGATCCCGATTGATGAGTTCGGCCGCATGCTCATCAATTATCGGGGGCCGAACAACACGTTTCCCAAGTACTCGATATCAGATATCCTCGACCGGACCCTGCCTCCCGGGACCTTCAAGGATAAGATCGTGCTTATTGGCGCAACGGCCATTGGCATCTACGATCTCCGGGTCACGCCGTTCTCACCCAACATGGCGGGGATAGAAAAACATGCGAGTGTGGTGGACAACATTCTGCACCGGGATTTCCTCCATCGCACGGAAACGGGCGTCATCGTCCTTGTGTTCCTGTTCGCACTTCTTCTCGGCATTCTTATTCCCCGGATCGGCGCCGGCAGCGGCGTTGTACTCTTTGTTGCCCTCGTTACGGGGTACATCGGATTTGTCTATTATCTGTTCGTAGCAAAAGGCATCTGGTTCAACCTGGTGTATCCCTATTCAGCGTTGTTCTTCGGCTACACCAGCCTGACGGCATATCGCTTCTTCACGGAGGAACGCCGCGCCCGGGATATCCGGAAAATGTTTTCGAGCTATGTATCGAAGCGGATCGTGGACGAACTCATCCGGGACCCGAGCAAGGCCAAGCTGGGCGGAGATCGCAAGGAGATCACGGTCCTTTTTTCCGACATTCGCGGCTTCACCTCGTTCTCCGAGAAACACGAGCCCGAAGAGGTGGTTTCCCTGCTGAACGAATACCTCGGCGCCATGACGAACATCGTATTCGAACACGAGGGCACGCTGGACAAATTTGTCGGCGACGCGATCATGGCGCTCTGGGGAGCGCCCGTAGGCCAGCCGGACCATGCGGAGCGCGCTGTCCGGTGCGCACTGGACATGATCGAGAAACTTGAGGAACTGCAGAAAAAGTGGCTCGCCGAGGGCAAATACGTCATCGACATCGGCATTGGCATCAACACGGGAGACATGGTGGTGGGGAACATGGGTGCTGAAGGAAAGAAGATGGATTACACCGTTATCGGCGATAATGTCAATCTGGGCGCACGATTAGAAGGCTTGACAAGAAAGTATAATAATCATATTATCATATCGGAATTTACCTATGCAAAGGTAAAGGACATCGTGAAGGTCAACGAACTCGGCTCGGTGACGGTCAAGGGCAAGGAGCAGCCGGTGGTGATCTACGACCTGGTCGGGGTCAAGGGAGAATAGCATGTCTGCCGGATGGCGCCGTTCGGCAGGGTAGGAATCGGGTAACCAAAGGAGGGTGAATGAAGGTAAAAATACTGGGCTGCTCGGGATCAGAGGCGATAGGACATAATCCTCCGGGATTTCTTGTCAATGATGTCATGATGCTGGACGCCGGCACGATCACTGCTGCACTGAGCATTGAAGCGCAGAGCAAAATCACCGATATTCTGATCAGCCACACCCACCTTGACCATATCAAGTCCGTCCTGTTCCTTGCCGACAACATTATCGGCCGTATCAAGAAGCCCGTTAATATCCGTGCGATCCCCGAGGTCATCAACGCCATTAAAAAGCACTTGATGAACGATCTCATCTGGCCTGATTTCACGAAAATCCCGAACGCCGAACATCCGGTGCTGGCGTACAAACCCTTTCCGGCCATGAAAGCGCAGCGCATTGCCGGGTTCACGGTGAAGGCTATCCCGATGAACCACCCGGTCCCTGCCGTGGGGTTCATTGTGAGCGACGGCAAAACATCCTTTGTCTACAGCGCCGACACCGGGCCGAATGAGCTGTTGTGGAAAGAAGCCGCAAAGGTGAAGAACCTGACCGCCATCATTGTAGACACCTCGTTTCCGAACAGTCTGGACAGCATCGCGACCATGAGCGGACATTTTACGCCTGCGCAGCTTCACCAGGACCTTACCACGGCGCGGATCGGCAATCATGTGCCGATCTATATTTATCATGTAAAGCCCGTGCACAAAAAACGGGTGATCCGCGAGCTCATCGATCTCGGCAGAAAGAACGTGAAGCTCCTGAAGGAAGGCGCGACCTACCGGTTTTAACTACTGAGGGGACTCATCATGGAAAGTTCAATGTTCTTGTTCCCGAACATTGAACTTTGTCATTTGGAAGAGCATAAGGAGATAGATGGCCTGGTTTAAGAAAGAACGACCCGAGAACCTTACCCCGGAGACCCCGGCAAAAAAAGTTAAAATCCCTGAGGGGCTCTGGGTAAAATGCGACAACTGCAAGGAGATCATCTACCGCAAAGAGGTGGAGAAGAACCTGAAGGTGTGCCCCAAATGCGATTATCATTTCCGCATTTCTGCATCGGAACGGCTTCCGCACCTTGTCGACGAAGGAAGTTTTGTCGAGGTGGAGGACGGCCTCTCACCGCGCGATTTTCTGAATTTCAAGGATTACAAGGATAAGCTGAAGAGCAGCCGCAAAAAGACCGGCTTGAAAGATGCGATCATTTCCGGCGAGGCGAAGATCGGCAACAGGCCGGTTTCGCTTGTGGTCATGGATTTCAATTTCATGGGCGGCAGCATGGGGTCCGTGGTTGGCGAAAAGATAACGCGGGCAGTTGAGCGGGCGATCGAAAAGAAGAACCCCTTTATCGCGGTGGCTTCCTCCGGCGGCGCGCGCATGCAGGAAGGCATCCTGTCGCTCATGCAGATGGCCAAGACCTCGGCGGCGATCGCCAAACTGGGGGAGGAGAGGCTTCCGTATATCGTGGTGCTGACAGACCCGACCTTCGGCGGTGTAACGGCGAGCTTTGCGATGCTCGGTGACATTATCATCGCCGAACCCAAGAGCCTCATTGGATTTGCCGGCCCCCGCGTGATCGAGCAGACGATCAAACAGCAGCTTCCCGCGGGGTTCCAGCGCGCGGAATTCCTTCTGGAACACGGTATGATCGACATGATCGTTCCGCGTCGGGAGATGCGCGCAACGCTGGGACGAGTATTAGAGTTCTTTGCAGCATAGTTTTTGTTTCTTTTGAATTTATTCAGGTTAACGGTTGTCAGGCTGAAGGCTGAAGGTCATACAACAGGATGTCTGATCTTTCTGACACGGACATCTTGTATAACTCAATTGCCAATAGTACTTTCAGTCTTATTCCTGTCGTCCTCCACATTGGCAACCCGGCGGAGTTCATGCCGGGGAGCAGGACCAAATCATGAACGATGATGTGATCACGAAGCGCGCCGCTCTGCTGATCGCGACCCTTTCCGCGTTCCTTACCCCCTTTATGGCTTCATCGCTCAATATCGCACTCCCCGCCATCGGGAAAGAGTTTCAGATGAGCGCGGTGCTCATGAGCTGGGTCCCTACCTCATTCATTCTTTCCGCAGCCATGTTTCTCGTTCCGTTCGGCAGGGTTGCGGACATTCACGGCAGAAAACGGATCTTTTCGTACGGCATGTGGATCTTTACCCTGTCCACGCTGTGCATTGCGTTTTCCCCGTCATCAGCCGCGCTTATTATGTTCCGGACGATCCAGGGGTTCGGCAGCGCCATGATCTTCGGCACCGGCATGGCGATCCTTACGTCGGTCTATCCAATTCAAGAGCGCGGCCGTGTCCTCGGGATCAACGTGGCGGCCGTGTATCTCGGCCTGTCCCTCGGCCCGGTATTCGGCGGGTTCCTGACCCATCAGTTCGGGTGGCGCAGCATCTTTCTGGTGAACGTGCCGATCGGTTTGCTCGCGATCTATTTCGCATCAACGAAACTGAAGAGGGAGTGGGCCGAGGCCCGGGGGGAACGGTTCGACGTTACGGGTTCCGGTATCTATGCGCTCACACTTCTGCTGCTCATGTACGGTCTCTCGCTCCTGCCGGCGATGGCTGGTTTGTGGTTCATCCTTGCCGGAATCATCGGAGGAGCGTTGTTTGCCGTCTGGGACAGGAAAGCGCCGAGCCCGCTTTTGAATACAGAGTTGTTCCTGCATAATATGACCTTTGCCTTTTCCAATGTTGCCGCCCTGATCAACTACAGTGCAACATTCGCCGTAACCTTCCTCATGAGCCTCTACCTTCAGTACATCAAGGGGTTTACTCCGCAGCATGCGGGAATGGTTATGATAGCCCAGCCGGTGGTGATGGCGGTTTTTTCCCCTTTTGCCGGAAAGCTTTCTGATAAAATAGAACCACGGGTCGTTGCCTCAATCGGCATGGCATTCACGTCCGCGGGGCTGGCCCTGTTCATGTTCGTAGACCGCGAGACGCACCTGGGTTTCATCGTGATGGGACTGGTGCTGCTCGGCTTCGGATTTGCCCTCTTTTCGTCGCCGAACACCAATGCAGTCATGAGTTCCGTGGAAAAGCGGTTCTACAGCGTGGCATCGGCGACGCTCGGGACGATGAGACTCATCGGGCAGATGCTGAGCATGGGGATCGCGATGGTCATTTTCTCGCTGCATATTGGGAGCGGTCGTTTCACACCGGAATACTATCCGCTCTTTCTGACGAGCATGAAAACAGCTTTTTCCATTTTTGCGGCCCTCTGTTTCGGCGGCATATTCGCATCGCTGGCGAGGGGAAAGGTGAGGTGATGCATGGGAACCATGAACAGAAGGACATTCCTGAGATTGGCAGCGCTTGCGAGCGCCGGAGCTTCTCTTCCGGGCGGACTGAATATCCTGGCGGAAGCAGCGGAGACTGCAGCGAGGCCTGATCTGGTGGTTGCCCATGGCGCATCGCCTGAACTGATTGTAAAGGCTGCGATCGACGCCATGGGCGGTATGAATAAATTCATTTCACGCGGTGATATCGTAGTGATCAAACCGAACATCGGTTGGGACCGGACGCCGGAGCAGGCGGGGAACACGAATCCCGAAGTCGTTGCGGCTGTTGTGAAACTCTGTTTTGATGCTGGCGCCAAGAAAGTGAAGGTCTTTGACCGGCCGGTGAACGATCCCCGGAGGTGCTACGTACAAAGCGGCATTGCGCCCGCGGTGAGCGCTCTGGGTGCTTCTGCGGATTACATGGATGAACGAAAATTCAGGGACATGGAGATCAAGGGACAGGCGCTCACCTCCTGGCCGTTGTACACGGAGATCTTTGAGGCGGACAAGGTGATCAATATGCCGATCGCAAAACATCATGGTTTAGCCAAGCTTACCATGTCCATGAAGAACTGGATGGGCGTGATGGGCGGATCGCGCAGGCAGATCCATCAAAAGCTCGACGAAAGCCTGGTCGATCTTTCGATGAAGATAAAACCAACGCTTACAATCCTTGATGCGGTGCGCATCCTGACCGCGAACGGTCCCCAGGGCGGCAGCCTCGCTGATGTGAAGAAACTCGACACGGTCATCGTTGGTGTGGACCAGGTTGCGATCGATTCCTACGGCGCCACGCTGTTCGGCATGAAGGGAAGCGACCTCGGGTATGTGCGGATCGCGCATAAACTCGGGATGGGGCAGATGGATATTAACAAGCTGAAGATCAGAAAGATCAGCGTTTAACTTGCGAAATATATCCAATTAGGTATAATGTTGTCAGGAGAAAAGACGCTTGAAACCCTTGTTCTGGGTAGGTTCAGCAAAGAAAGATCTTCTGGAAATGCCGGCACAGGTGGTCGATGTTGTTGGTTTTGCGCTGCATTTGGCGCAGAGCGGTCATAAACATCTGCAAGCCAAGCCGCTTAAGGGTTTCGGGTCGGCCGGAGTGCTTGAGGTTGTGGAGGATTTTGACGGCAGTACTTATCGTGTGGTGTATACCGTCAGATTCAGCAACGGTGTCTATGTGCTGCATTGTTTTCAGAAGAAATCCAAAAAAGGCATTGAGACGTCAAAACAGGATCAGGATATGATAGAGTCGCGGCTAAAATTGGCCCGCCAGCATTCGGAAGGAGTATGACAATGAGCAAGATCGAAAAAGGAAGCATGAATGTGTATGCCGATCTCGGCGTGGCGGATGCTGACGAGATGCTGGTTAAGGCCCAGCTTGCCAAGAAAATCGCAGAAATCATCAAACTTCGCAAGCTGACACAAATGCAGGCATCATTGTTGCTCGGGATGACCCAGCCCAAGCTGTCTAATATGCTGCGTGGACGTTTTCGCGGCATCTCAGAAGCCAAGATGCTTGAGTGTCTGACCCTTCTGGGCCGTGATGTACAGATTGTCGTCAAGCCGGCTACACGGGCGCGCAAGACCGGCCACGTATCAGTGCTCTTCGCTTGATAAAATATGGAACGATGAAAAGACAAACTTCGGCAGGTATCTTGAACAACAATTGCAATTGAAAGACCCGGCGTTTGCCGCATGTTTTGAGCCGCTTTGTGTGGTGTATTGTAGTACAGGAGGTCCGCCATGAGATCAGTACTTTCAATAAGCCTGCCCGACAAGGTTGCCCGTGAGCTTGACCAATTTGCCAAGAGCCAGGGGAGAAACAAAAGCGACGTAGTCAAAGAATCGATCAGCATCTATCTTTGGGAATCCCGATTCGCGGGTACGCGGAAAAGCCTTAGTACCCGGGCAAAGAAGAAAGGCATGGTTACTGACGAAGATATTTTCAAGGAAGTGTCGTGAAGGCTGTATTCGACATCAATGTGTTCCTCGCGGCCTTTCTCACCGAAGGCGTCTGCGCAAAACTTCTGACGCGGGCGCGGAAACAGCAATTTAGTTTTATCACCTGTCCCTTTATCGTTCACGAATTCGAACGCATCCTCACCAAGAAGTTTTCTGCAACAAAACAGGAAAAAAACGCTCTGGTATTGATTGCCGAGGCGGCCCAGGAAATCGTACAGCCTTCCGAAATTCCGACTGGCGCTTGCCGGGACAAAGATGACGATAACGTTTTGGCTTGCGCTTTGGAGGCAGAGGCCGATTATTTTGTAACGGGAGACAATGATCTTCTGCACTTGAAAGTATTCAAGGGAATACGTATTATCACGCCCAGAGACTTTGAAATGCTTTTTGATGCTTGAGTGCAAAATCTAACAACCTGAGTCTGTCCCCATGTGGCCGTATAGCGTAGCGTGAACGCTCCTTGTAATGCCGCAGGAGTTATTGATATTATGAAACTAACCGACGCAGAATTTAGAAAATGGTCTGAGTGGTCAATTATAATAAAAGCTGACTTGATGAATATTGTCAACAACCAGCAAATCTATAACAGTTTTGATGATATCGTATCTTCAAACTGGGATCATATTATTGCAAACGAAGGGCACGTTTTCTATAGTGGACCCCAAAAATCGGACAATAGTATAAGATGGTAACCTGCCGTTAAAAGGAGCAGGTGATGAGTGAAAGAAAGCGTAAGAATTTCAGCAGTCAGTTCAAAGCCAAGGTCGCACTTGAGG
>Ga0334722_10001343_pt1 | contig 31219 bp, 31 predicted proteins | sample C3_bottom_MG_FD_207210 | JGI IMG/M metagenome (GOLD analysis project Ga0334722, IMG submission 207210) | Sediment microbial communities from Yellowstone Lake, YNP, Wyoming, USA - C3_bottom | ecosystem: Environmental > Aquatic > Freshwater > Lake > Sediment | place: USA: Wyoming | collected... | reverse complement strand
GGCAAGGAGGGCCAGTGGTCACCACAGGGCAACTTGCCGATATCGTGGGTGCGGCCGTCCGCACGCGGGAAAAACACAAGGACCCGGCGACGCGCACCTTCCAGGCTGTACGGATTTACGTCAATCAGGAGCTTGCGCACTTGTCGTTAGCCCTGCCGCAAATCCTCGAACTGCTGAAACCGGGCGCGCGCCTGGCGGTGATCAGCTTTCATTCACTCGAGGACCGCATCGTAAAGCACTTCATGCGCGATGCTGCGCGCGCCGATGTGCCGATACGCCTGCCGCTGCGCGAGCGCGAACTGCCGCAGGCGCGGCTGCGTCTGGTCGGCAAGGCGCAGCGCCCCTCGGCGCAGGAGATCGCGGACAATCCGCGCGCGCGCAGCGCAACCCTGCGCGTCGCCGAACGCACTGGGGCCTGAGTTGGCGCGGATCAGCCTCATCCTCCTCGCGCTGCTCACCGCCTGCGCGCTCGGCCTGGTGACCTCGCAGCACAAGGCGCGAAAACTGTTCGGCGAGCTCGAGCGCGAGCAGGAGCAGGCCAAGCAGCTCGATGTCGAATGGGGTCAGTTGCAGCTCGAGCAAAGCACCTGGGCGATGCATGCGCGCGTCGAGAAAATCGCGCGCGATCGCCTGCATATGCGCGTGCCCGAGGCCGCGCGCACCCAGGTGGTGATGCCCGCCACAGCGGCGGCCGGGCGATGAACTACGCCGCCAGTCCGGTGCTTACGCTGCGCCTGCCCTTGTGGCGCTCGCGCCTGCTGCTCGCGCTGATCGCAGGCGGCTTTCTGGTGCTCGCCGGCCGCGCCGTCTATCTGCAGGGTTTGAACAACGATTTTCTGCAGCAAAAAGGCGAGTCGCGCTACAGCCGCCTGCTGGAAATCAGCGCCAACCGCGGCAAGATCACCGACCGGCACGGCGAAGCGCTGGCGATCAGCACGCCGGTCAAGTCGGTGTGGGCCATTCCCGAGGAGGTGCAGTTTTCCTCGCAGCAGCGCGCCAAACTGGCGGCCCTGCTGGAACTGCCGCCGCGGGAAATCGACAAGCGCCTGAACGAGGCCACGTCTTTCGTCTACCTCAAGCGCCAGATTCCGCCCGAAGTGGCCGAGCGCGTGAGCGAACTGCGCATCCCGGGGCTGTTCCAGAACCGTGAATACCGCCGCTATTACCCCGGCGGCGAGGTGATGGCGCAAGTGCTCGGCTTCACCGGTGCGGATGACGCCGGTCAGGAAGGCATAGAACTCGCATTTCAGTCCACGCTCGCCGGCAAGTCGGGCAGTCGGCGGGTGATCAAGGACCGGATGGGGCAGATCGTCGAGGATACGCAATCGATACGCGAGGCGCAGAACGGCCGCGACCTCGCGCTCGCGCTGGACGCGAAGCTGCAAAACCTCGCGTTCTCGCAGCTGAAGCTCGCCGTCGACAGCAACAAGGCCAAGGCCGGCGCCATCGTCGTGCTTGACGCCAGAACCGGCGAGGTGCTGGCGCTCGCGAACCTGCCCACCTACAACCCGAACAACCGCAACCGCCTGTCCGGCGCGCAATTGCGCAACCGCGTGATTACCGACACCTTCGAGCCGGGATCCACCCTCAAGCCATTCACCGTGGCGCTTGCCATCGAGGATGGAAGAGTCACGCCGGAGTCGATGATCGCCACCGCGAGCGGCAGTCTCAGCATCGGCCGGGCAACCATCCATGACGCGCACCATTTCGGCGACATGACCGTGGCGCAGGTGATTCAGCGCTCGAGCAATGTCGGCGCGGCAAGAATCGCGCTCGGCCTGCCGGCCGAAGCGATGTGGGGCATGTTCGACAAGGTCGGCTTCGGCGCCGCGCCGCACCTGGGTTTCCCGGGCGCGGCCGGCGGCAAGCTGCGCGCGTACAAGAGCTGGCGCCCGATCGAGCAGGCCACCATGGCGTACGGCCACGGCATCTCGGTGTCGCTGCTGCAATTGGCGCGCGCCTACACCATATTCGCGCATGACGGCGAGTTGATGCCGCTGTCGCTGCTGCGCGTGGACGCCGCGCCCACCGGCAAGCAGGTGATTTCTCCGGCCACCGCGCGCAAAGTGCGCGACATGCTGGAGCTGGCGGTCCAACCCGGCGGCACCGCGCCCCAGGCGCGCGTGATGGGCTATCGCGTGGCGGGCAAGACCGGCACCGCGCACAAGGAAGAAAACGGCGGCTACGCACAGCACAAGTACGTGTCCTCGTTCGTCGGTCTGGCGCCGGCCTCCGATCCCAGGCTGGTGATCGCGGTGATGCTGGATGAACCGTCGGCCGGCCGGTACTACGGCGGCGCGGTCGCGGCGCCGGTGTTTTCCGCGGTGATGGGCGGGGCGCTGCGCATGCTCGGCGTGCCGCCGGATGCGCCGCTCAAGCCGCTGGAACTGCCCTCCGAGGGGATCGAAATCAAGGAAAGCGTTTGACCGCAAGGGGCCGGAGATGGGCGCAACCGACAAGTACGGACCAGGAATCCAACCGGCAGCCGCAGCATGACCATGACTAAGACAGCGATCGACCTACTCGCCCAGCTGCAGCAGCAGGGAGCGCGCATCGTCGGCCTTGGCGTCGACAGCCGCGCGCTGCGTGCGGGCGACGCTTTCGTTGCCTATCCGGGCGCAAGCAGCGACGGCAGGCGCTATATCGCCGACGCGATCGCACGCGGCGCGGCCGCGGTGCTGTGGGAACGCGACGGTTTCACCTGGGACGAGTCCTGGCGCGTGCCCAACGTCGGGGTAGACGGTTTGCGCCGCCTGGCCGGCCATCTCGCGCACGAAGTCTATGGCCGCCCGTCGGAAAAGCTGTGGCTGGCCGGCGTCACCGGCACCAACGGCAAGACCTCCTGCAGCCAGTGGATCGCGCAGGCGCTCAATGCGCTGGGACGCAACACCGCGGTGATCGGTACCCTGGGCAGCGGCCTGGCCGCGGCAGCGGGGTGCGAGCCGGCCGCCGCGATGGCGCCGGCGCTCAATACCACGCCGGAAGCGATCGAACTGCACCGGCGTCTGGCCGAATTTCTGGCGGCGGGCGCGCAGGGTGTGGTGATGGAAGTGTCCTCCATCGGACTGGACCAGGGGAGGGTCAACGGCGTGCTGTTCGACGTGGCGCTGTTGACGAATCTCTCGCGCGATCATCTGGATTATCACGGCGACATGGAACGCTATGCCGCGGCGAAGGCGCTGCTGTTCGATGCGCCTGGGCTCTCCGGCGCGGTGCTGAACATGGATGACGTGCTCGGTGTGCGCCTGGCGCAGAAGCTCGCCGGCGGCAAGGTGACCTGTGCCGGCTATAGCGCGCATGCGGGCGTGGCGAGTGTGGCCGGCCTCGGGTATTTTCTCGAAGCCGAGAACATCCGGCTCACCCGGGACGGTCTGGCTTTCGACCTGGCGAGTTCATGGGGCAGGATGGAAGTGAAAAGCGCTCTGCACGGGCGTTTCAACGTGTCCAATCTGCTGGGCGTGCTGGGCGTGCTGCTCGGCGCCGGGGTGACGCTGGAGCAGGCGGTGACGGCCGTTGCCGCGCTCAGCTCTCCGCCCGGGCGTATGCAGTGTCTGGGCGGCGCGGGCAAGCCGCTCGCCGTGATCGATTACGCCCACAGTCCGGATGCGCTGGAGGCGGCACTCGCCAGCCTGCGGCCGCTGGCCGAAGAGCAGCGCGGCCGGCTGGTGTGCGTGTTCGGCTGCGGCGGCGACCGCGACCGCGGCAAGCGTTCGCTGATGGGCGCTATCGCGGCGCGCAGCGCCGACCAGGTGCTGCTGACCAGCGACAACCCGCGCGGCGAAGATCCGCTCGAAATCATCACCGACATACTGGAAGGCGTATTGGCCGAGGCGCAGATGAAGCAGGCGCCGCTGGTGATCGCCGAGCGGCGCGAAGCGATCGCTGCGGCGATCGCCGCGGCCGCCGCGAACGACGTGGTGCTGATCGCGGGCAAGGGCCACGAGGACTATCAGGAGCGTGCGGGGCAGCGCATTCCGTTTTCGGACGCCGCCGTCGCGGCGCAGGCGCTCGCAGGGTGGAATCCATGATGGACCTGCACGAAGCGGCGCAAGGCATCGGCGCCGAAGCGCTAGGCGCCGACGCGCGCTTTGGCGCGGTATCCAGCGATACGCGCACGATAGGCGAGGGCGCGCTGTTCGTGGCGCTGCGCGGCGAGCGCTTCGACGGACACGCATACCTCGCCGCGGCGCGCGCGCGCGGCGCGGCGGCCGCCATGGTCGACCGCAGGGGCGCGCGCGGCGATGCGCCGCTGCCGCTGCTGGTGGTCGACGATACCCGGCTGGGGCTGGGCAGGCTGGCCGCCTACTGGCGCAGCAAATTCAACATGCCGCTGATCGCCGTGACCGGCTCCAACGGCAAGACCACGGTGAAGGCGATGATCGCCGCGATACTCGCCGCGCACGCCGGGCCCGGGCGCTCCTACGCCACGCCGGGCAACCTCAACAACGACATCGGCCTGCCGCTGACCCTGCTCGGCCTGCGCGCGCAGCATGCCTGCGCTGTGGTGGAACTCGGGATGAATCATCCGGGGGAAACCGCTTACCTCGCGGCAATAGCCCGGCCGACCGTGGCGCTGGTGAACAACGCCCAGCGCGAGCATCAGGAGTTCATGCACAGCGTGGAGGACGTGGCGCGCGAGCATGGCGCGGTGTTCGCCGCGCTGCCCGCCGACGGCGTGGCGGTGATCAACGCCGACGACAGCCACGCCGGCTATTGGCGCGGCATCTGCGCGCCGCGGCGGGTAATCGATTTCGGGCTGGAGCGGCCGGCGGCGGTGGGCGGCCGTTTCGAGCTGCGCGACTTCGGCAGCGACATCGTGTTGCGCACCGCAGCCGGTGAGGCGCCGCTCGCGCTGCGCGCGGCCGGCGTGCACAACGTGCGCAACGCACTGGCGGCTGCTGCTGCGGCGTCGGCCGCCGGCGTCGGACTGGCGGCGATCGCGCGCGGGCTGGCCGCGTTCGAGCCGGTGCAGGGGCGGCTGCAGCAGCGGGCCGGAAAGCAAGGCGAGATCGTTCTCGACGACAGCTACAACGCCAATCCGGATTCGGTCATCGCCGCGATCGAGGTGCTGGCGCGCGGCGCCGGGAGAAAGGTCCTGGTGCTGGGCGACATGGGAGAAGTCGGCGCGCAAGGCGCGGAGTTTCACGCGGAAATCGGCCGTCACGCCCGCGCCTGCGGCATCGACCGCCTGTTGGTCGTGGGGAAATCCTGCGCGTATGCGGCGGCGGCGTTCGGCGCGGGGGCATCGCACTACGCCGATATCGACGCGTTGTTGGCCGGGCTGGAACCCGGCCTCGCTCCGGGCGTGACGGTGCTGGTGAAGGGCTCGCGCAGCATGCGCATGGAGCGCGTGGTGCAGGCGCTCACCGGCGCGCAGGCGGAGGGGCACTGAATGCTGCTCGAACTCGACCGCATGGAACGCTCGCTCAAGTGCTTATCGGCATCGATGAGGCACGTGTTCTGGTCATCCGTTCATAAGGCAGGGACAAGCTGATGCTGCTCGAGCTCGACCGCATGGAACGCTCGCTCAAGTGCTTATCAGCATCGATGGGGCACGTGTTCTGGTCATCCGTTCATAAGGCAGGAACAAGCTGATGCTGCTCGAGCTCGACCGCATGGAACGCTCGCTCAAGTGCTTATCAGCATCGATGGGGCACGTGTTCTGGTCATCCGTTCATAAGGCAGGAACAAGCTGATGCTGCTCGAGCTCGCTCAGTACTTCGCCAAGGACGTGCGCGCCCTGAACGTGTTCGGCTATATCACCCTGCGCGCGGTACTCGCCTGCCTCACCGCGCTGGCGATTTCGTTCATCGCCGGGCCGCTGGTGATCCGCAAGCTGACCGCCTACAAGATCGGCCAGTCGGTGCGCGACGATGGCCCGAAGTCGCATCTGACCAAGGCCGGTACGCCCACCATGGGCGGGGCGCTGATCCTGGTTTCGGTTGGCATCACCACCTTGTTGTGGGGCGATCTGTCCAACCGTTTTCTCTGGGCGGTGCTGGTGGTTACTCTGGGTTTCGGCGCCATCGGCTGGGTCGACGACTATCGCAAGGTGGTGGAGCGCAATCCGAAGGGGTTGTCGGCCCGGACCAAGTTCGCCTGGCAGTCGGTAATCGGTCTGGTTGCGGCCGTGTACCTCGCATTCGCCGTGTCCTCGCCGAGCAACGCCAGGATCTTCGATCTGTTTACGGCCTGGGTGGCCAGCGGCTTTTCCATGACCCTGCCGCCCAAGGCCGACCTGATCCTGCCGTTCTTCAAGAACATCGCCTATCCGCTGGGCGTGTGGGGCTTCATCGTGCTGACTTACTTCGTCATCGTCGGCACCAGCAACGCGGTCAATCTCACCGACGGCCTGGACGGCCTGGCGATCATGCCGGCGGTGATGATCGCCGGCGCGCTCGGCATTTTCGCCTACGTCGCCGGCAACACGGTGTACTCGAAATACCTGATCCTGCCCTATATCCCGGGCGCCGGAGAACTGACGGTGTTCTGCGGCGCGCTGGCCGGGGCCGGTCTGGGATTTCTCTGGTTCAACGCCTATCCGGCCGAGGTGTTCATGGGCGACGTCGGCGCGCTCGCGATCGGCGCGGCGCTGGGCACGGTGGCCGTGATCGTGCGCCAGGAAATCGTGCTGCTCATCATGGGCGGCGTGTTCGTGGCCGAAACGCTGTCGGTGATGGTGCAGGTGCTGTACTTCAAGTGGAGCGGCGGCAAGCGCATTTTCCGCATGGCCCCGCTGCACCACCACTACGAGCTTTCCGGGTGGAAAGAATCGCAGGTCGTCGTACGCTTTTGGATCATTACGATGATGCTGGTGTTGTTCGGACTATCGACATTGAAGCTGAGATGAGCGCGCTGAGAAAAAGTGGCACGGCGGGAGCGATGGGGGAGACTCATGTTCGCGACTTTGGCGCGAACGTGACGGCGACACCAATCGCCCCCGTACGCTTTTGGATCATTACGATGATGCTGGTGTTGTTCGGATTGTCGACATTGAAGCTGAGATGAAGCTCGCGGGCAAACATGCGCTGGTACTGGGCCTGGGCGAGACCGGCCTGTCGCTGGCGCGTTTTCTCGCCCGCCGCGGTGCGCGCGTGCGCGTCGCGGACACGCGCGCAGACCCGCCCGGACTCGCCGCGCTCAGCGAGAAAGTGCCGCAGGCGGAACTGGTCCTCGGCGCCTATCGCGACGCGTCTTTTGCCGGTGTCGATCTCATTGCAATCAGCCCGGGTGTGCCGCTGGCGACGCCGCAGGTGCGCGCCGCCGCCGCGCGCGGCGTCCCGGTGGTGGGCGATATCGAACTGTTCGCGCAGGCGCTGCGCCAAGACCGCGACGGCGCCCCGGCGCTGCACGCCGGCCGCGGCGACGCCCAGACCCCGCCGCCGGTGCTGGCCGTCACCGGCACCAACGGCAAGACCACGGTGACCGCGCTCGCCGGAGCGATGTGCCGGCGCTGCGGCCTGGCCGCCGAAGTCGCGGGCAATATCGGCCCTGCGGCGCTGGACGCGCTGATGCACTGCGAGGACGTCCAACACAAGCCGGAGGTGTGGGTGCTGGAACTCTCCAGCTTCCAGCTCGAGACCACGCGCACGCTCAACCCGGCTGCGGCGACGGTGCTCAATCTCAGCGAAGACCACCTCGACCGCTACGACGGCATGGGCGCGTATGCAGGCGCCAAGTCGAGGATCTTCCGCGGCGAGGGTATACAAGTGCTCAATCGCGACGACGCGCGCAGCCTGGGCATGGCCGTGGCCGGCCGCAAGCAGGTCAGCTTCGGCCTGGATGCGCCCGCCCGGGCCGAGGATTTCGGCCTGCTGCGCGTCGACGGCGAACTGTGGCTGGCGCAGGGCGTGACACCGCTCCTCGCTTTGAAGGAACTGTCGATCGCCGGCCTGCACAACGCCGCGAATGCGCTCGCCGCGCTGGCCTTGACACGGGCACTCGACCTGTCTTACGCGCCGCTGCTCGCAGCGCTGCGCGATTTCAAGGGCCTGCCGCACCGGCTGGAGAAAGTGGCCGAAATCGACAGCGTCGCCTATTACAACGACTCCAAGGGCACCAACGTCGGTGCCACGGTTGCCGCGTTGAACGGCTTCGCCGAACTCGTCGCGCGCGGCGCGCGCGTGATCCTGATCGCCGGCGGCGAGGGCAAGGGGCAGGACTTCGCGCCCCTGGCGGACCCGGTTTCGCGCCATGCCCGCGCGGTGATCCTGATCGGGCGCGATGCCGGGCTCATCGAACGCGCCCTCGAGGCGGGCGGCGTCGCCGCGCTGCGCGCCGACAGCATGGAACAGGCGGTGGCGCAGGCGCGCGCGCAGGCTCAGCCAGGGGACGCGGTGCTGTTGTCGCCGGCCTGCGCCAGTTTCGACATGTTCCGCAACTATCCGCATCGCGGCGAAGTGTTCGCCACCTGCGTGAGACACCTCGCCCATGCTGAGCTACATTAAAGCCGAGCGCACTTCGCCCGCGGAATTCGACCAGGCGCTGGTATGGGTCGCGCTCGTCCTGCTGCTGCTGGGCGTGGTGATGGTGTATTCGGCATCGATCGCGACCGCCGAGGCGAGTCGTTTTGCCGGCAACCAACCGACCTATTTTCTGCTGCGTCAGGCGCTGTTTCTCGGTGTGGGCTTGATTGCGGCGCTGACCATGTTCCAGGTGCCGCTGCGCGCCTGGCAAAGCCTGTCGCCATGGCTGTTCGTGTGCGGCATCGTGGCGCTGGTGCTGGTGCTGATCCCGGGCGTGGGGCGCGAGGTCAACGGCGCGAAACGCTGGCTCTCCCTGGGCGTGGCCAATCTGCAGCCCTCCGAATTCATGAAGCTCGCCGCGGTGTTCTACGCCGCCGACTACACGGCGCGCAAGTCGGCGTTGATGCACAGCTTCAAGAAAGGCCTGTTGCCGATGCTTGCGGTGATGCTGGTGGTCGGATGGCTGCTGCTGCGCGAGCCCGACTTCGGCGCCTTCGTCGTGATCGCATCGATCGCGATGGCCATCCTGTTTCTGGGCGGCATGAACGGCAAGTGGTTCGCCGGGCTGTTCGTGCTTGCGCTGGCGGGTTTCCTCGCGCTGATCCTCAGCTCGCCTTACCGCATGCAGCGCATATTCGGCTTCATGGACCCCTGGTCCGACGCCTACGGGCGCGGCTACCAGTTGTCGCACGCGCTGATCGCCTTCGGCCGCGGCGAATGGCTGGGCGTGGGCCTGGGCGCGAGCGTGGAGAAGCTGTTCTACCTGCCGGAAGCGCACACCGATTTCCTGCTCGCCGTGATCGCCGAGGAGTTGGGCCTGGCCGGCGTGGTGGCCGTGGTCGCCATGTTTACCTGGATCGTGCTGCGCGCATTCTCCATCGGCCGCCAGGCGGCGGCGTCGGAACGCTACTACGCGGCGCTGGTGGCGCAGGGCATCGCGGTCTGGCTGGGCGTGCAGACGCTGATCAACATGGGCGTGAACATGGGGGTGCTGCCGACCAAGGGACTGACCCTGCCGCTGATGAGTTTCGGCGGCAGCGGCATCCTGGCGAATTGCATCGCGCTGGCGGTGTTGCTGCGCATCGATTACGAGAATAGAGCGCTTATGCGAGGGCAGCCCGCATGAATGCGATGGCGAAAGCATGGCACGCACGATCATGATCATGGCCGGCGGCACCGGCGGACATGTGTTTCCGGCGCTGGCCGTGGCCGACTATTTGCGCGAGCAGGGGTGGCGCGTGGTGTGGCTGGGCGCGAAGACGGGAATGGAGGCGACCCTGGTGCCGCGGCACGGTTATGAAATGGCCTGGGTGCGCTTCTCCGGATTGCGCGGCAAGGGCCTGCTGCGCGCCCTCGCTTTGCCGATGAATCTGCTGCTTGCGTTCTGGCAGAGTGCGCGCGCGATACTCGCACAGCGCCCGAACGTGATGCTGGGCATGGGCGGCTACATCAGTTTCCCCGGCGGCATGATGGCCTCGCTGCTCATGCGCCCGCTGGCGATCCATGAGCAGAACTCGGTTGCCGGCCTCGCCAACAAGGTGCTCGCGCGTTTGGCCGACCGGGCGCTGCAGGCATTTCCCGATGCTTTGCCCGGGGCGCAACTCTGCGGCAATCCGGTGCGCCGGGACATCGCCGCGCTGGCGCCGCCGCGCGAGCGCCTGGCCGCGCGCAGCGGCCGGCTCAAGTTGCTGGTGCTGGGCGGCAGCCTCGGGGCGCGGGCCTTGAACGAGACCGTGCCGCAGGCGCTGGCGCTGCTGCCGGAAGCGCAGCGGCCGCAGGTCACGCACCAGTCGGGCGCGCAGCATGTCGAGGCGCTGCGGCAAGGCTATGCCGCGGCCGGCGTGCGCGCCGAAGCGCTCGCTTTCATCGACGACATGGCCGCGCGCTACGGCGCCGCCGACGTCGTCCTTTGCCGTGCCGGCGCGCTGACCGTTTCCGAGCTCGCTTGCGCCGGCATCGCCAGCATACTCGTGCCCTATCCGCACGCCGTGGACGACCACCAGACCGGCAACGCGCGATTCCTCGCGTCGCGCGGCGCGGCCATCCTGCTGCCGCAGGCCGAATTGTCCGCGCCGCGGCTGGCCGAACTGTTGCGCGGGCTGACGCACGAGCGGCTGCTCGACATGGCCGAGAAAGCGCGGGCGCTGGGCAAACCGGACGCCACCGAGGCGGTGGCCCGCGTCTGCATGGAGCTGGCGAAATGAAACACAAAGTCAAGCGTATTCACTTCGTCGGCATCGGCGTACCGGTTTTTTCGAACCGCCGCTGCCGACTGAGCTATCTATGAAGCATAAAGTCAAACGTATTCACTTCGTCGGCATCGGCGAACCGGTTTTTTCGAACCGCCGCTGCCGACTGAGCTATCTATGAAGCATAAAGTCAAACGTATTCACTTCGTCGGCATCGGCGAACCGGTTTTTTCGAACCGCCGCTGCCGACTGAGCTATCTATGAAGCATAAAGTCAAACGTATTCACTTCGTCGGCATCGGCGGTAGTGGCATGAGCGGCATCGCCGAAGTGCTGCTCAACCTGGGCTACCAGGTCAGCGGCTCCGATCTGGGCGAAAACGCGGCGACGCGGCGCCTGGCCGGGCTCGGCGCGGGCTTGAATATCGGGCATGCGGCCGAGAACGTGGCCGACGCCGACGTCGTGGTCGTGTCCACTGCCGTGGGCAACAACAACCCGGAAGTGCTGGCGGCGCGCGCGCGGCGCATCCCGGTGGTGCCGCGGGCGCTGATGCTGGCCGAGCTGATGCGGTTGAAACAAGGCATCGCCATCGCCGGCACCCATGGCAAGACCACCACCACCAGCCTGGTGGCGAGTGTGCTCGCCGAGGCCGGGCTCGACCCTACTTTCGTCATCGGCGGCCGGCTCACCAGCGCCGCCTCGAATGCGCGCCTGGGTGCGGGCGAATTCATCGTGGTCGAGGCCGACGAGTCCGACGCTTCCTTCCTGCACCTGCAACCGATCATCGCCGTGGTTACCAATATCGACGCCGACCACATGGAGACTTATCAGCACGATTTCGCGCGGCTGAAGCAGGCCTTCGTCGCTTTCCTGCAGAACCTGCCTTTCTACGGCGCGGCGGTGCTGTGCACCGACGACCAGCATGTGCGCGAGATCCAGCCTTTCGTATCGAAGCCCATACTCAGCTATGGATTCGGCGCCGACGCCATGGTGCGCGCGGAGAACGTCAGCCATTGCGGCGGCAGGATGCGCTTTCACGCGGTGCGCGAAGCCGGGGCCAAGGTGCTCGACGTGACGCTCAACCTGCCCGGCAGGCATAACGTGCAAAACGCGCTTGCCGCGATCGCGGTCGCCACCGAACTGGGCATCGAGGACGCGGCCATCGTCAAGGCGCTGGCCGAATTCCGCGGCGTCGCCCGGCGCTTTCAGAGCTACGAAGCGATTCCCGCCAAGGGCGGCGGCCGCTACACCCTGATCGACGACTACGGCCACCACCCGGCCGAGATGCAGGCGACGCTGGATGCGGCGCGCGGCGCTTTCCCGGGACGGCGCATCGTGCTCGCGTTCCAGCCGCACCGCTATACGCGCACGCGCGACCTGTTCGAGGATTTCGTCAAGGTCTTGTCCGGAGCCGACGCGCTGCTGCTCGCCGAAGTCTATGCCGCGGGCGAGGCGCCCATCGTGGCCGCGGACGGCCGGACGCTGGCGCGCGCGGTGCGCGTGGCGGGCCGGGTCGAGCCGGTGTTCGTCGAGAACATCGCCGACATGCCGGCCGCGATTCGCGCCGCGGCGCTGGATGGCGACGTGGTGGTCACCATGGGCGCGGGTTCGATCGGCGGCGTGCCGGCCGCGCTCGCCAAGGAGGCGGAGTGAGAGATGCACATGGCTGAGCAAAGACATCTCTCCCCCCCGGTGCTGCGCGGCAGGCTGCTTCTTGACGAGCCGATGCGCAAGCATCTGAGCTGGCGCACCGGCGGGGTCGCCAAGCGCGCGTACATTCCGGCCGACCTCGAGGATGCGGCGCAATTCCTGCGTACCGTGCCCGCAGCGGAGCCGGTCCATTTCGTCGGCCTGGGCAGCAACCTGCTGGTGCGCGATGCGGGCGTGCGCGGCACGGTGATGCTGATGCACACCAGCCGCGCCGTGATGCACATGGACGGACCGCTGGTATACGCCGAAGCGGGCGCGGCCAGCCCCAAGCTGGCGCGCTATGCCGCGACCCGGGGCTACGCCGGCGCGGAATTTCTGGCCGGCATCCCGGGAACCGTGGGCGGCGCGTTGGCAATGAATGCAGGCTGCTATGGCAGCGAGACCTGGGACCGGGTGGAGCGCGTGCTAATGCTCCGCCGCAGCGGCGAGCTGCGCGAGCGCGGGCCCGGGGACTTCGATGTCGCCTACCGCCACGTCGCGCTCAGGGGCGTCGAACTGGGCGCCGACGAATGGTTCGCTGCCGCCTGGTTTCGTTTCGAGCGCGGCGACAGCGCGGCCGCGCTCGGCCGCATCAAAGAACTGCTGCGACAGCGCATCGCCACCCAGCCGCTGGCGCTGCCCAACGCCGGATCGGTGTTCCGCAATCCGCCGGGCGATCACGCCGCGCGCCTGATCGAGGCCTGCGGCCTCAAGGGCCACAGCATCGGCGGTGCAAGCGTTTCGGAAAAACATGCCAACTTCATCGTCAACGCGCAAGGCCGCGCCAGCGCCGCCGACATCGAGTGCCTGATCGAGCATGTGCGGCGCACCGTTCTGGCGAAACAGGGGGTCGAGTTGACGGCCGAAGTGCGCATCATAGGGGAGAAAAAATGAACCCCGGCGCTTTCGGCAAAGTCGCAGTGCTCTTCGGCGGCCGCTCGGCCGAGCGCGAGGTGTCGCTCCGAAGCGGCGCCATGGTGTTGAACGCCCTGCGTCGCCGCGGCGTCGACGCGCATCCCTTCGATCCGCAGCAACAGGACCTCGCGGCGCTGATCGCGCAGAAGTTCGATCGCGTGTTCATCGCGCTGCACGGCCGCTACGGCGAGGACGGCACCATCCAGGGCGCGCTGGAGCTGCTCGGCATTCCCTACACCGGATCGGGCGTGCTCGCGAGCGCGCTCGCCATGGACAAATGGCGCACCAAACTGGTGTGGCAGGCCGCCGGCATCCCGACGCCGCGCTACGAGCTGCTCACCGCGCAGAGCGATCTCAAGGCCGTGGTAGCGCGCCTCGCGCTGCCGCTCATGGTCAAGCCCGCCAACGAGGGTTCCAGCATCGGCATGAGCAAGGTGCGCGCGGCCGGCGACCTGGAGGAAGCGTATGCGCTGGCCGCCAACTACGACAGCATGGTACTGGTCGAACAGTTCATCGAAGGCATCGAGCTCACCGCCGCGGTGCTCGGCGGCGCAGCCCTGCCGCTGATCAAACTGGAGACGCCGCGCGAGTTCTACGACTACGAGGCCAAGTACGTTACCAACGACACGCGCTATATCATTCCCTGCGGCCTCGCGGCCGGCGCGGAGGCCGCGGTGCAGCAGCAGGTGCTCGCCGCATTCAACGCGCTCGGCTGCCGCGGCTGGGGGCGCGTCGACTTGATGCTGGATGCCGCAGGCAGGCCCTGGTTCATCGAAGTCAACACCTCGCCAGGCATGACCGACCACTCGCTGGTGCCGATGGCGGCGCGCCATGCCGGCCTCGCCTTCGAAGACCTGGTGCTGCGCATCCTGGAACTTGCCCATGTGGGATAACGCCGACATGCTCAACGGTTGCGCCAACGCGCTCTACGCGCTCGCCGCCGCCGCCTTGATCGCTGCCGGCGCGTACACCGCGGTGCGTTCGCCGTTGCTGCCGCTGCGCCAACTCGAAGTGCAGGGCGATCTGGCGCATGTCACGCGCGAGCAGGCGGAGAGCGCCGCGCGCGCAGGCGTCGCGGGCACTTTCCTCAGCGTCAATCTGGATGCGGTGCGGCGCGTGTTCGAGTCCCTGCCCTGGGTGCGCAAGGTCGAGGTGCGGCGCGTATGGCCCGACCGAGTTCAGGTTGCGATAGAAGAACACGTCGCGCTGGCGCGCTGGGGAGCGGATGCGCAGGCGAGGCGCCTGGTCAACATCTACGGCGAGGTGTTCGCGGGCGAGTTGCCCGACAGCGTGCGCCTGCCGCAGTTCTCCGGCCCGGTGGGCAGTGCACAGGAGGTGACGCGCCACTACGCCGCATTCCGGCTGGCCCTGGCGCCGCTCGAGTTCGAGCCGCGGCAGGTGCTCCTGTCGCCGCGCTATGCCTGGCAATTGCGCCTGTCGAACGGCCTCACGCTGGAACTCGGGCGGGATCAGTTGAAGGAACCGGTGCTGCAGCGGCTGACGCGCTTTGTCGCGTACTACCCGCAGACGCTGGGGAGTCTTAATCGCAGGCTCGAATACGTCGACCTGCGCTATCCCAGCGGTTTTGCGCTGCGCGTGCCCGAGATCATGCATCCGGGCGCGGTACCCAACAGCATGAAACCCAAGCGCGGCAGAGGGGGGGCGGCATGAGCAGGAAGCAGGGGCCCCATGCAATGGGGATGCGACCGGCCGCGATTGCCGCCGGACGCCGACAGTGGCTGACTATGAGCGACGACAAGGTAACGGAGGCGGTGGCATGAGCAAGGAAAACAAGAACCTCGTCGTCGGACTGGATATCGGCACCTCCAAGGTGGTGGCGATCGTCGCCGAACTGCTGCCGGACAACCGACTGAACATCATCGGCATGGGCGGTCACGAGTCCAAGGGCCTGAAGAAAGGCGTGGTGGTCAACATCGAAGCCACGGTCGCCGCGATTCAGCGCGCGCTGGAGGAGGCCGAGTTGATGGCCGACTGCAAGATCACGCGGGTGTTTACCGGCATCGCCGGCAGCCACATCAAGAGCTTCAACTCGCGCGGCATGGTGGCGATCAAGGACAAGGAGGTGTCGGCGCTCGACGTCGAGCGCGTGATCGAGACCGCGCGCGCCCTGCCGATCCCGACCGACCAGCAGATCCTGCACATCCTCACCCAGCAGTTCGTGGTCGATGGCCAGGACGGCGTGCGCGAGCCCCTGGGCATGAGCGGCGTGCGCCTGGAAGTGGAAGTGCACATCGTCACCGGCGCGGTGTCGGCGGCGCAGAACATCGTCAAGTGCGTGCGCCGCTGCGGTCTGGAAGTCAACGACCTGATCCTGCAGCCGTTGGCCTCGTCGATCGCCGTGCTTACCGAAGATGAAAAGGAGCTCGGCGTGTGCCTGGTCGACATCGGCGGCGGCACCACCGACATCGCGATTTTCCGCGAGGGCGCGATCCGGCATACCGCGGTGATCCCGATCGCCGGCGACCAGATCACCAACGACATCGCGATGGCGCTCCGGACGCCCACGGCCGAAGCCGAGGACATCAAGATCCGAAGTGGCTGCGCGCTGCGCCAGTTGGCCGACCCCGACGAGTTGGTGGAAGTGCCCGGCATCGGCGATCGCGGTTCGCGCCAGCTTTCGCGCCAGACCCTCGCAGAAGTGATCGAGCCGCGCGTGGAGGAGCTGTATTCCCTGATCCAGAAAGTGCTGCGCGAGTCGGGCTACGAGGAACTGCTGTCCTCCGGGCTGGTGCTCACCGGCGGCTCCAGCGTGATGCGCGGCATGGTCGAGCTGGGCGAGGAGATTTTCCATATGCCGGTGCGCCTGGGCACGCCGCGTTATGCGGGCGGATTGGCGGACGTGGTGAAACACCCGCGCTACGCGACTGCGATCGGGCTGTTGCTGGAAGGCCAGTCGCAGACGCAGCGCGGCATCCAGGCGCTGCAGGGGGCATCGTTCAGGCAGATCCTGTCGAGGATGAAGGAATGGTTTCAGAGAAATTTCTAGCAGCGCGGGATGTGCGCTTCGCGGGACCGGCGGTCGTTCCGGTCCGCGGGGTGCGCTATCCGTCGCCGCAGATGGCGGTGAGTTCGCAGTTCGTTTTTTAACCAAGACCCGGAAGGAGGCACTATGTTTGAAATCGTGGATGCACAGAACAACGGTACCGTGATCAAGGTGGTCGGCGTGGGTGGCGCAGGTGGCAACGCCGTCGATCACATGATCCGCAACACCGTGCAAGGGGTGGAATTCATCGCCATGAATACCGATGCGCAGGCGCTCGCGCACGGACAGGCGAAGAACCAGATCCAGCTCGGCGCGACCGGTCTTGGCGCCGGCGCCAAGCCCGAGGCCGGGCGCGCGGCCGCGATGGAGGCGCGCGACGAGATCGAAGAGGCGCTCGCCGGCGCGCACATGGTGTTCATCACCGCGGGCATGGGCGGCGGCACCGGTACCGGCGCGGCGCCCCTGGTGGCCGAAGTGGCGAAGCAGATGGGCATACTGACCGTGGCGGTGGTCACGAAGCCGTTCACCTTCGAAGGCGTAAAGCGCATGCAGGCCGCCGAGGGCGGCATCGACGAGCTGGCGCAGAACGTCGATTCGGTGATCGTGATCCTGAACGAGAAACTGGAAGAGGTGCTGGGCGAGGAAGTGTCGATGGAAGAGGCGTTCAGCGCCGCCGACAACGTGCTCAAGAACGCGGTTGCGGGGATCTCCGAGATCATCAACATCCGCGGTCTGATCAACGTCGACTTCCAGGACGTCAAGACCGTGATGCACGAGCAGGGCATGGCAATGATGGGTTCGGCTTCCGCCTCCGGCATGGACCGGGCGCATATCGCCGCGGAGCAGGCCGTGGCCTGCCCGCTGCTCGAGGGCGTCAACCTTTCCGGCGCGCGCGGCGTGCTGGTCAACATCACCGCCGCCCGGTCCGGCCTCAAGCTGCGTGAGACCAAGGAGGTGATGGAGACGATACGCAGCTTTGCCGCCGAAGACGCCACGGTGATTCTGGGCGCGGTCTACGACGAGGACATGGGCGACGAACTGCGCGTGACCGTGGTGGCGACCGGGCTGGGCCAGCCCGCGGCCATACGCCAGACCAAGCCGCAGCTGGTGGTGAAAAACGGCACCGACAACATGCCCGTGAACGGGGTCGATTACGCCGTGTTGGACGCCATGCCGGCGGTGATCCGCAAGAACCGCGCCTCGACCATAGAGGCGCTGCAGCAGAACGGGATGGACAAGTACGATATTCCGGCTTTCCTGCGCAAGCAGGCTGACTGAGCCGTGCCCTTGTCCTTGCCGGCCGCGCTCCGGGTCGCGCGGCCGGCAAGGATGGGTATGGTAAAATTGGCATATTGGATTAGATAGACAAGCCAAGACCGCATTCATGTTGAAGCAGCGCACCCTCAAGTCCATTGTTCGCGCGACCGGCGTGGGGCTGCACTCGGGCGAGAAAGTGGAGCTGACGCTGCGCCCGGCGCAAGCCAACACGGGCATCGTGTTCCGGCGGCTGGACCTGCCGCAGCCGGCGGACGTGCGCGCCGGCGCTTACAAAGTAGGCGACACGCGCCTGTGCAGCACCTTGGAAGAGGGCAAGGTCAAGGTCGGGACGGTGGAGCACCTGATGTCGGCTTTTGCCGGGCTGGGGGTGGACAATGCCTATGTCGATCTCACCGGGTCTGAAGTCCCCATCATGGACGGCAGCGCCTCGCCCTTCGTGTTCCTGCTGCAGTCGGCGGGCCTGGTCGAGCAGCCGGTCGCCAAGCGCTTCATCCGCATCAAGAAAATGGTGGAAGTCGGAGACGGTGACAAATGGGCGCGGTTCGAGCCCTACGCCGGATTCAAACTGTCGTTCTCCATCGTGTTCAATCATCCGGTGTTCGACAAGTCCAGCCAGAAGGTGGTGGTGGATTTCGCCGAAACGTCCTATGTCAAGGAGGTGGCGCGCGCGCGCACCTTCGGTTTCATGCAGGATGTGGAAACCCTGCGCGCCAGCGGACTGGCCATGGGCGGCAGCCTGGACAACGCCGTGGTGATGGACGAATACCGGGTACTGAATACGGACGGCCTGCGCTATGCCGACGAGTTCGTGAAACACAAGATACTGGACGCAATCGGCGACCTGTACCTGCTGGGCCATCCGCTGATAGGCGCGTTTTCGGCGCACAAGTCCGGCCACGGACTGAACAATGCGCTGCTACGCGCCACCCTGGCCGATGCCGCTGCCTGGGAATATGCGAGCTTCGATCGCGCCGAGGATGCGCCAGCCGGGCTTACCCGGTTTCTCGCCCAAGCGGCCTGAGACGGCGTACCCCGGCCTGTTCGCGGCGGCGGTAGCCAACGTCCTCCGCGTCAAATTAGTCTGGCGCGACCACCCGATCACCGGCCGGCTTAAGTCAAATGCTAGTGCTCACTTCGGCAGAATCTCGGGGCGCGGCCTTTGCTCCTCGGGATCTTCCTGGTCGGACCTGCCATGTGCCGCCATGTCTACAAGCGCCTGTTTCAGGGTGGAATCCGGCAGCTGCCGGGCCAGGGCTTCCAGGCTATCCGTTCCCGCCCGGCTGAGTCTGGCCTGTTTGGGCAAGCTCGCTTTCAGCGGCGCCTGTCGGGGTTGCACTTCAAGGCGAATTCCGGTAACCTCCACCCCGCATTTCGAAAAATCGTTGACTAATCGTGGGCTTAGCAACCTAAGCTTGGCAGCAATAGCGTTATTTTCCGCGAAGATAACGACCTTTTGCTGTTTATAGTTGACGATCGACGAAGATCGCAATAACTGCTGCGGCACCAGCTTGCTGTAGATGCGCCGCAATTCGATGAGCCGTTCCGCCTGGGGTAACAAGCCTGCAATGCCGACTGCAGAGTCCAGGTAGGAGCGTAGATTCTTGGAATGCATGGCGTTGTCTCTCGGAGGGGATCATGCATATTATTCTGCTATCGAACCGGCTGGCAACGGCCAAGTCGATTTCTCTGGACACGCGCCATCTGTTGCTGGGCGTGGTGCTGCTTGCGGCTGCCGTGGTGGGCTTGTCGAGTTCCATGTTTTATCTGGTATTCCGCCACGCAGCCGATATCAAACTGCCGCTGGTGCAGCAGTTGCTGCTGTCGGCGCAGGAGCAGCAGACCCAGAATGCCAAGGAGTTCATGCGCGAGAATCTGAACGCGATGGCAGTCCGGCTGGGGCAGATGCAGGCGCAACTGGTCCGCTTGGACGCGCTGGGCGAGCGCCTGTCGGTGCTGGCGGGCGTAAAGCCCCAGGAATTCCGCATGAGCGAGCCACCCGGACGCGGCGGAGCGCTGCCCACCAGCGTTCCGGTGCAGGACTTGTCCATGAACGAGCTTACCTGGCAACTCGATGCGCTTTCCAAACATATGGAAAACCGCTACGACTACATGGGTATCGTCGAAAACCGGCTGTTCGACGCCAGGGTCAAGAAGAAGCTCATGCCTACGGTCAGGCCGGTGGACGTGGATTGGAACGCATCCAGTTTCGGCTGGCGCATCGATCCCATAACCGGTCAGAACGCTTTGCATGAGGGCATCGATTTCCTGGTCGATACCGGCACCGCCGTCCACGCAGCGGCCGGCGGCCTGGTAGTCGTTGCCCAATTCCATCCGCAGTACGGCAATGTGGTAGATATCGACCACGGCAACGACTTCGTCACCCGCTACGCGCACAATTCCAAACTGCTGGTCAAGGCCGGCGACCTGGTGCAGCGCGGCGCGATCATCGCCGAATCCGGATCCACCGGCCGCTCCACCGGGCCGCATGTGCATTTCGAGGTGCGCTACAAGGGCGTCGCACAGAATCCGAACCGTTTCCTCCAGGTTTCGGCTGCTTCCGTCAAGTTGAAATAAGCGGCCGTTTCATCCTCGGCGACACGGCGCCTGATTCGGCCGGTGCGCTGCAGGGAAGCAGCAGATCCGCGCGCCTTGCGTTCGCGCCGCGCTTGTGCGCCGGCTCGGCCACGCCGCCGAAATTGTCCCGCATGGATGCGCCCCCTCCGTCTGCCTTCATCCCTCAACGCCGCCGTTCCCGCCGTTTAGGCCAGGGCAGGCATGGTAAAATTCGCGCTTCCTCTCCGCCCTCCTCCCATACCCGTTAATGTTCACTCGCCTCCTGACCCGCATTTTCGGCAGCCGCAACGACAGGCTGATCAAGCGCTACAACAAGTCGGTGCAGCGCATCAACGCGTTCGAGCCTGCCATTTCCGCGCTCTCCGACGAGGCCTTGCGCGCCAAGACGGCGGAATTCAAGGAGCGCCTGGCCAAGGGCGAGGTGCTGGACGATCTGCTGCCCGAAGCTTTTGCGGTGGTGCGCGAGGCGGCCAAACGCGTGCTCAACATGCGCCATTTCGACGTGCAGCTGATCGGCGGCATGATCCTGCATGCAGGCAAGATCGCGGAGATGCGTACCGGCGAGGGCAAGACCCTGGTCGCCACGCTGCCGGCTTATCTGAACGCGCTCACCGGGCTGGGCGTGCACATCGTTACGGTAAACGATTACCTCGCCAGCCGCGACGCCGAATGGATGGGCCGGGTCTACCGCTTTCTCGGACTCTCGGTTGGAGTGAACCTGTCGCAGAGCGCGGCCGACGTGAAGCAGCAGGCTTACGCGTCCGACATCACTTACGGCACCAACAACGAGTTCGGTTTCGACTATCTGCGCGACAACATGGCGATGCAGGTGGCCGACCGCTATCAGAAGCGCCTCAATTTCGCCATCGTCGATGAGGTCGACTCGATCCTGATCGATGAGGCGCGCACGCCGCTGATCATTTCCGGCCAGGCCGAAGACCACACCGACCTGTATTACCGCATGAACGAAGTGGCGCCGCTGCTCGCGCGCCAGGCCGAGGAGGACGGACCGGGCGATTTCTCCCTGGACGAGAAATCGCGCCAGGTGCTGTTGACCGAAGCCGGCCACGAGCATGCCGAGCAGCTGCTCGCGCGCGTCGGCCTGCTGCCCGAGGGGCGCAGCCTGTACGAGCCCTCCTTCATCAACCTGATCCACCACCTGTACGCGGCATTGCGCGCGCACCACCTGTTCCTGCGCGACACGCACTACGTGGTGCAGGAGGGCGAAGTCATCATCGTCGACGAGTTCACCGGGCGGTTGATGTCGGGACGGCGCTGGTCCGACGGCCTGCACCAGGCGGTGGAGGCGAAAGAGAACGTGTCGATCCAGAACGAGAACCAGACGCTCGCCACCATCACGTTCCAGAACTATTTCCGCATGTACGCCAAACTCGCCGGAATGACCGGCACGGCCGACACCGAGGCCTACGAGTTCCAGGAGATCTACGGGTTGGAAACGCTGGTGGTGCCGACGCACCAGCCGATGGTGCGCGACGACCGCGAAGACCTCGTCTACCAGACGATCGACGAGAAGAACCAAGCCATCATCGCGGCGATCAAGCACTGCTACGAGCATGATCAGCCGGTGCTGGTCGGCACCACGTCGATCGAGAATTCCGAGTTGCTCTCGGGCATGCTGGACAAGGTCAAGCTGCCGCACCAGGTGCTGAACGCGAAGCAGCATGCACGCGAGGCGGAAATCGTGGTGCAGGCCGGCCAGCCGAAGATGGTGACCATCGCCACCAACATGGCCGGGCGCGGCACCGACATCGTGCTCGGCGGCAACGTCGAGAAAACGATCGACAATCTGCGCGCCACCGAGGGGGTGGACGAGGCGGAGAAAGAGCGCCGCATCTTGGCGCTGCGCGAGGAATGGAAGGCGCTGCATGCCAAGGTCATCGCCGCCGGCGGACTGCATATCATCGGTACCGAGCGCCACGAATCGCGCCGCATCGACAACCAGCTGCGCGGCCGCTCCGGCCGCCAGGGCGACCCCGGTTCCTCGCGGTTCTACCTGTCGCTGGAGGATCCGCTGCTGCGTATTTTTGCCGGCGACCGGGTGAAGGCCATCATGCAGCGGCTCAAGATGCCTGAAGGCGAGGCGATCGAGAGTTCATGGGTGTCGCGCTCCATCGAATCGGCGCAGCGCAAGGTCGAGGCGCACAACTTCGACATCAGGAAGCAGCTGCTCGAGTACGACGACGTCGCCAACGACCAGCGCCGGGTCATCTACGAGCAGCGCAACGAATTGATGGACAGTGCAGACGTAAGCGAAACCATCACCTCGCTGCGCCAGGGGGTGGTGAGCGACATTTTCCGCGCCTACATTCCGCCCGAAAGCGTGGAGGAGCAGTGGGACGTCCCCGGCCTGGAAAAAGCCTACGCGGCGGAGCTGCAGTTCGAGATCCCGTTGAAGTCCTGGCTGGAGGCCGACGCCAGCCTCGACGATCATGCGCTGCTGGACAAGACCGTCGCCGAAGCCGACCGTCTGTACCGGGAGAAATTTTCGCTCGCGCCCCCGGAGGCGCTGCACCAGTACGAGCGCTGGGTCATGCTCAACAACCTGGACCAGCATTGGCGCGAGCATCTGGCCGCGCTCGATCACCTGCGCCAGGGCATACATCTGCGCGGTTATGCGCAGAAGAACCCGAAGCAGGAGTACAAGCGCGAGGCGTTCGAACTGTTCGCCAGCATGCTGGAAAGCGTAAAACTGGAAGTCACCAAGACGCTGACCGCGGTGCAGGTGAATTCGGAGACCGAGCTGGCCGAAGCGGCGGCGGAACCGGTGGCGGTGGTTGAAAACGTCAAGTACCAGCACGCCGGCTATGACGAGGCGCTGGCGGCCGATGCGGCAGAGGCGGCGCAGAAAGCCAAAGATCGGCCGTTCGTGCGCGAAATGGGCAAGATCGGCCGCAACGATCCCTGCCCCTGCGGTTCGGGCAAGAAATACAAGCAATGCCACGGAAAACTGACTTGAGCAGGAGGCCGCCATGGCGGTGAATCTGTCCCCGCCCAAACCCGAAGACCTGCTGCCGGTAACAGGCGTGGCGCTGGGGGTCGCCGAGGCTGGCGTGCGCAAGGCCAACCGCAAGGATCTGCTGGTCATGCGCCTGGCCGAAGGCGCCAGCGTCGCCGGCGTGTTCACGCAGAATCGCTTCTGCGCTGCGCCCGTGATCGTATGCAGGGAACATCTGGCGCTCGCGCGGCCGGTGCGTGCCCTGCTGGTGAACACCGGCAACGCGAATGCCGGCACGGGCGACGACGGCCTGGCGCGCGCAAGGCTGACCTGTTCCGAACTGGCGGCAGCGCTGGCTTGCGACAGCACCCAAATCCTGCCGTTCTCCACCGGTGTGATCATGGAGCCCCTGCCGGCGGAGCGCATCGTCGCGGCGCTGCCACGCGCCCTCGCCGATTGCCGCGAGGACAACTGGGCGCGCGCGGCCGAGGCGATCATGACCACCGACACGGTGCCCAAGGCCTGCTCGCGCCGGCTCAGCCTCGGCGGCAAGAGCGTGACCGTGACGGGAATGGCGAAAGGCTCTGGAATGATCCACCCGGACATGGCGACCATGCTCGGCTATGTCGCAACCGACGCGGCGGTGAGTCGGGCGGCGCTGCAAAACATGCTGGCGCAGGCCGCGGCGCGCTCGTTCAACCGCATCACCGTGGACGGCGATACCTCGACCAACGATTCCTTCATTGCGATCGCGACCGGCGCTGCGGGGACGCCGATCATCACCGACGAGCGCCACCCGCATTATGCGGACCTCGCCGCGGCGGTGACCGAAGTCGCGGTATGGCTGGCCCAGGCGATCATCCGCGACGGCGAAGGCGCGACCAAATTCATCACGGTGCAGGTGGAGGGCGGGAAGAGCGAACAGGAATGCAGCCAGGTCGCGTTGGCGATCGCGCACTCGCCGCTGGTCAAGACCGCGTTTTTTGCCTCCGATCCCAACCTGGGCCGGCTGCTGTGCGCCATCGGCTATGCCGGCATCGCCGACCTCGACGTCGGCCGCGTGCGCCTGCACCTGGGCGACGTACGGGTGGCGAGCGGCGGCAGTCTGGACCCGGCCTACCGCGAAGAAGACGGTCAGCGCGTGATGCAGCAGAGCGAAATCACGGTGCGCGTGGAACTCGGCCGCGGCTCGGCCCGGACCACGGTGTGGACCTGCGACCTGTCGCATGACTACGTTTCCATCAACGCGGATTACCGCAGTTAATTCCTATGACCGAACTGTCCAAATTTCTGCAACGGGCCGAAGCGCTGGTCGCGCGGCTGGAAGTGCTGTTGCCTGCGGTACAGCCGCCGGTGGACTGGAACGCGAGCATCGCTTTTCGCTGGCGCAAGGCGGGCGGGCTGGGCCATTTACAGCCGGTCGCGCATCCGCACAAGATCCGCCTGTCCGATCTCTCCGGCGTCGACAGGCAGAAACACCTGATCGAGCAGAACACGCGCCAGTTCGTCAACGGCCTTCCGGCGAACAACGTGCTGCTGACCGGCGCGCGCGGAACCGGCAAGTCTTCGCTGGTGAAGGCGGTGCTCAATAAATTCCACCGCCAGGGCCTGCGCCTGATCGAAGTGGACAAACACGACTTGATCGACCTGCCCGATATCGTCGATCAGATCTCGGCGCGCAGCGAGCGTTTCATCATATTCTGCGACGACCTGTCGTTCGAGGCGGCGGAAGCCGGATACAAGGCGCTGAAAGTCGTGCTCGACGGCTCGATCTCGGCAACTTCCGAAAACGTGCTGATCTACGCCACTTCCAACCGGCGTCACCTGATGCCCGAGTACATGCAGGAAAACCTCGAGTACAAGCATGTCGGCGAAGAGATCCATCCGGGCGAGACCTCCGAGGAGAAGATTTCCCTGTCGGAGCGCTTCGGCCTTTGGGTGTCGTTCTATCCGTTCGACCAGGACGATTACCTCGGCATCGTCAGCCACTGGCTGGCCGAATTGGGCTGCTCGCCGCGGGACATCGCGGCCACGCATGAAGAAGCGCTGCAGTGGGCGCTGTCGCGCGGATCGCGCTCCGGCCGCGTCGCCTGGCAGTTCGCGCGCGATGTCTCGGGCCGCCTGCGCACCGCCGCCGCGCCGCGCGCCAAGCGCGGTTGAATACCGACTTGGTCGAAGTCGTCGCCGCGGTGATCGAGCGGCCGGATGGAAGCTTTCTGCTGGCGCAGCGCCCGCCAGGCAAGGCCTACGCCGGCTACTGGGAGTTCCCCGGAGGCAAAGTCGAGCCGGGGGAGCCGCTGTCCGTGGCGCTGGCGCGCGAACTGCATGAAGAGCTCGGCATCGAAATAGAGCGCGCGTATCCCTGGATCGTGCAGATCTACACCTATCCGCACGCCAAGGTGCGGCTGAATTTCTTCCGCGTGCGCGCCTGGCGCGGCGAACCCCATGGCAAGGAAGCGCAGCAGCTCGCGTGGCAGCACGTCTCGGCGCTGGCCGTTGCCCCGCTGCTACCGGCCAATGCGCCAGTGCTGCGCGCGCTGCGGCTTCCGTTCGAGTACGCCATTACGCGCGCGGGCGAAATCGGGGAGGAAGCGCAATTGCGCCTGCTCGATCAGCGCCTGGCGCAGGGCTTGAGATTGATCCAGGTGCGCGAAAAAGGCATGGCGGCAGCGGCGCTTGCGCGCTTCGCCGGCGCGGTGATCGCCAAGGCGCGGACCTACGGCGCGCAGGTGCTGATCAACTCCGATATCGAGCTGGCCCAGCGCTTGGGCGCGGACGGCGTGCACTTGGCTGCGGCGCAACTCGCGCGCCTGCAGCACAGGCCGGTGCCTAGCTGGTGCGCCGCCTCCTGCCACAATGCCGCGGAACTCGCGCGCGCGGCGCAGCTCGGCGTCGATTTTGCCGTACTCGGCCCGGTGCGGGCGACGCCTTCGCACCCGGATGCACAGGTGCTGGGCTGGGAGGGCTTTGCCGTCCTGGTGCGGGGGGCCGCTATCCCGGTGTTCGCGCTGGGCGGGATGGTGCCGGACCAGCTGGAAACCGCCTGGCGCTACGGCGCTCACGGCATCGCCATGCTGCGCGGGAGCTGGCAGGGGGTGTGAAGTACACGGGGCGGAGCGTTGTCCGGAGAATAGCGGTGTTTGTATTGAGCTTAGGCGCGCCGTAGGCACGAGCCTTTGAGCAGCCCGCGCGAGCTTTATGCGCGGGCGGTCCCTAGGCCGCGTCCGGTTCCGACCCGTCGGACCTGGCGTCCGGATCCTCGTCGTTGCCCTTGACCGCGACGCGATATTCCTCGTTCGCCCAGGCGCCGAGGTCGATCATCTTGCAGCGCTCCGAGCAGAACGGGCGAAACGGCGATTCCACGCCCCAGCGCACCGGCGCAGCGCAACGCGGGCAACTGACTGTGCGGCTGGTCTGGGTCACAGGTTACACAGGGTAAGCTCGAAATCCACGTTCGAGGTGCTGGTGTGCGGGCGCACATCGTCGCCGAATACCGCGAAACGGATGTTCAGCGCGTATTTGTTGGCGCTGATCTCCGGAATGAATTCCGAATCCTGAGGCAGGCGGATGCCGACCATCTGCACCACTCTGCCGCCCAGCATCTGCTGGTACAGCCCCTGCTGGGCGACGACCTTGGTCGGTTTGCCGCTCTCGCGCAGCAGCCGCAGCACGATGGCTGTGGCGTCGCGCAGCGGATACAGCGGATTGATCCAGCCGTGCAGGTCGAAGGCGCGCGAGCCGGAATCGCGATGCAACCAGTAGTGGTACGAGGGCAAGTCGAATTCGCATACGCCGCCGGGAATCCCGGTGCGTTGCTTGATCGACATCAGCCATTCGTTTTCGCGCAGATACTGGCCGATCTTGCCGGTCATGTTGAACAGCGCCGAACTCGCCTGCTCGATTTCGGCGATGACCTGATCCAGCACGTCTTCGGCGATTTCCGGATTGTTGCGGAAAGACAGCAGCACCTGTTTTTGCCGTTCCAGTTCCTGCAGCAGATCGGATTTCAGGTCGGCGCGGCCCGCGACTTCGAGTATCTCGAACAGCGTGAGCAGCGCCGCGTGATGATCCAGCGTATCCTGGCGGGCAAGGAAGAAGCGTGCGCGGTCGAACAGATCTTCCAGGCGCAACAGCGTGCGGATCCGCTCGTTGAAAGGATATTCGTAAGTGATCACTATCGCGCTAGTCGTCCAAGGTGACTGCCGGTTTTGAAGATTTTGACCGATTCGTCAGTAATTTACAACTTCATCCGTCGGTGGTGGCCAACTGCAGATAGCGCCGGTGCAGCGCTTCTACCTCGCGGTGCAGCTGCGCCTGATCCCCGCTGTTGTCGATAACATCGTCCGCGGCCGCGAGGCGGGCTGCGCGCGTGGCCTGGGTCGCCATGATGGCGCGCACCTGCTCCGCGGCTAACCCGCTGCGCGTCATGACGCGCTCGACCTGCAGCTCCTCCGGGCAGTCCACGACCAGGATGCGCTGGCAGCGCCGGCGATAGTCCCCGGACTCGACGAGCAGGGGCACCATCAGGATCACGTAGAGACTGCGCGCGGCCAGGACCCGTGCGTTCGAGCACTCGCGTATCAGTGGGTGCAGGATGGCCTCGAGCGCGCGCTTGCCCGCGGCATCGGCGAACACGAGCTCGCGCATCCGCGCTCGTGCCAGCGCGCCTTCGGCGGTGATGTAGTCCGCGCCGAAGGCGGCGCGGATCGGCGTTATCGCCGCCCCGCCGGGGGCGGTGAGTTCGTGCGCGATGGCGTCGGTGTCCACGACCGCTGCCCCCAGGTCCGCGAACGCCTGCGCCGCGGCGCTCTTGCCGCTGCCTATGCCGCCCGTCAGGCCTACGATATAGGGCATCGGTCCTTTCGTGCCACTCTCAGCGATGATTCAAAAATGAGGGGACATGCCTCATCGTCAGAGCATCTTCAGGTAGGCGTCGGTCAGCGGTTTGCCCCAGAACAGCGCGATTGCACCGGCTACGGCGAGATAGGGGCCGAAAGGAATCGGGACGTTGCGCCCGTGCTTGGCGAACAGCATGAGCGAGACGCCGACGATGGCGCCGACGAAAGACGAGGCGAGCACCACCAGCGGCAGCATCTGCCAGCCCAGCCAGGCGCCGATTGCGGCCAGCAGCTTGAAGTCGCCGAAGCCCATGCCTTCCTTTCCGGTGATAAGGCGAAATCCCCAGTACACGCTCCACAGCGAGAGATAGCCGGCCGCCGCGCCGATCACCGCGGAGCGCAGGTCGACGAAGCTGCCGCCCAGGCTGAGCAACAGACCGGCCCAGACCAGCGGCAGGGTGATCGAGTCTGGCAGCAGCTGCGTATCGAAATCGATGAAGGACAGGGCGATCATGCACCACAGAAAGGACATCGCCGCGAACGCGGCAAGGCCAAAGCCGAAGTGCCACGCCGCGTAGGCGGCGGCGAGTCCGCTCAAGGCCTCGATCAGCGGGTAGCGCGGGCTGATACGTGTGCCGCAGGCCGCGCATTTCCCGCCCAGCGCGAGATAGCTCGCAACAGGGATGTTCTGCAGCGCCGTGATCGGGTGCGCGCAGGCGGGGCAGCGCGAGCGCGGTCGCGCCAGATTGAAGACTTCCTGTTCCGGCGGCTTTTCGCCGCGCAGCTCGGCGCACTGGAGTTCCCAATCGCGCTGCATGATCTTGGGCAGGCGATAGATCACCACGTTCAGGAATGAGCCCACGCACAGGCCGATGGCGAGGCAAAACCACGGAAACACGGCGGGATGGGCTAGGGACGCCAAGGAAGCACTATGCCATTTGGAGGGGGAGGGGTGGAGGAAAAAGGCAGGTGAACCGGCAACCGCGCCGCCCGCCGCGCCGCCGCTCCGCCTTCCGCCCTAGACCGCAGCACCGAGTTTGAAGATCGGCAGGTACATCGCGATCACCATGCCGCCGATCAGCGTACCGAGCACGACCATGATGATCGGTTCCATCAGGCTCGACAGCGCCTCCACGGCGTCGTCGACTTCGGCCTCGAAAAAATCCGCAACCTTGGACAGCATGCCGTCCAGCGCACCGGATTCCTCGCCAATCTGCACCATCTGGATCACCATGCTCGGGAACACCGCCGTGTCCGTCATGGCCACCGTGAGGCTGGAGCCGGTGCTGACCGCCTGCTGGATCTGCTTGGTCGCGACCAAATACACATAGTTTCCCGATGCCCCGCCTACCGAGTCCAGCGCTTCCACCAGCGGCACACCGGCCGCAAACATGGTCGAGAGCGTGCGCGTCCAGCGCGCGATGGTCGAAATGCGTATCAGGTGGCCGAATACCGGCGCTTTGAGCAGCAGCTTGTCCATGAAGATCTGCACCGCGAGCGAACGCTTCCACGAATACATGAAACCGTAGATGCTGCCGAAAAGGAGCGGGAAGATGATGTACCAGTACTTCACGAAGTTGTCCGATATCGCCATCACCACCAGCGTCGGCGTCGGCAGGTCGGCGCCGAAGCTGGTGAACACCTGCTTGAATGCAGGGATCACGAAAATCATGATCACCGCGGTGATGATGAAGGCGACCGCGATAATGGCAACGGGGTAGAACAGGGCGGACTTGATCTTGGATTTGATCGCCTGGGTCTTCTCCTTGTACGTTGCCAGCCGGTCGAGCAGGGATTCCAGAATACCGGCCTGCTCGCCGGCGCCCACCAGGTTGCAGAACAAGGGGTCGAAATACAGGGGAAATTTGCGGAACGCCTGGGTCAGGCTGGAGCCGGTCTCAACGTCGGTCTTGATCTGCATCAGCAGCCGTGCAACCGCCGGGTTGCTGTGGCCTTTGCCGACGATGTCGAAAGACTGAAGCAAGGGCACGCCCGCTTTCATCATCGTGGCGAGCTGGCGCGTGAACAGCGTGACATCTTTTTCGGTGACGCTGCCGCCGCCGCCCGCGCGCTGCTTCTTGACTTTGGTGACCAGTATGCCCTGGCGGCGCAGAGTGGCATTGACCATCGCCTCGCCCTGGGCGCGCATTTCGCCTTTGGCAATCTTGCCCTGCTTGTCCTTGCCTTCCCAGGCGAAGGTGAACTCCTTGACCTTGTCTTTTGCGGTTACAGCTGTGGCCATGTTTTCCTCCGACGCTTCCCGACGGCGCCAATTGTGTTACCGGGGCATTGGCCAATGATGCACTGCCCAAGGTTTTTTGTAAAGCCTGAGGTTATTGATCTAATCTATTGAAGATAAAAATGTTTTGACCGCAATTTTGCCCGCGACTGCGCGCTTTGCCGCGCTCGCGCCAGGATCAGGGCTGGCCCGCTGCCGCGTGCGCCTCGGCCTTGGGTTTGAACAGGCGCACGGTCCTTACCACGCGGTCCTGGGTCTGCACGATTTCCATCGGAACGCCGGCGATTTTCAGACTGACGCCGGCCTCGGGAATATCCTGAAAGTGTTCGACGATCAGGCCATTCAAGGTCTTCGGCCCGTCCAGCGGCAGTGCGAGGCCGAGCTTGCGATTGAGTTCGCGCAAGGGGCTCGTCCCCTCCACCAGCGCGCTGTCGTTCTTGTCCCAGGCGCGGATGCTCGCGATCGCGGGGGAGTTGGTGGTGAACTCGCCGATGATCTCCTCGATGATGTCCTCCAGCGTCATCAGGCCCTGCAACTCCCCATACTCGTCGACCACCAAGGCGAGCCGCTGGCGGTTCTCCTGAAAGTATTGCAACTGCGCGAACAGCGGCGTGCTCGCCGGAATGAAATACGGCTCGGTGAGCAGCTCGACGAGCTTGTCGCGGTCCAATTCGCCCTCGCGCATCAGCGCCAGCACTTTGCGGAGGTGCAGGATGCCGGCAATGTTGCCCAGTTCGCTGCGGTACACCAGCAGCCGCGTGTGATAGCTGGTGGCGAGCTGTTCGGCGATGCGCGCGAGCGGCGCTTCCAGGTCGACCGCTTCGATATGCGCGCGCGGCGTCATCACATCCTCCACCGTGACGCGCTCGAGGTCGAACAGGTTGACCAGGATGCTGCGGTGTTTTTTCGGGATGTAGTGGCCCGCCTCCAGCACCAGCGAGCGCAGCTCCTCGGCGGTGAGGCGCTGCGGCTCGCCGCCTGCGGGCGGCTTGAAGCGCAACAGCGTGAGCAGCGAGGAGACGAACAGGTTGACGAACCACACCACCGGATAGAGGACTTTCAGCAGCGGCGTG
>Ga0334722_10001342_pt1 | contig 31222 bp, 28 predicted proteins | sample C3_bottom_MG_FD_207210 | JGI IMG/M metagenome (GOLD analysis project Ga0334722, IMG submission 207210) | Sediment microbial communities from Yellowstone Lake, YNP, Wyoming, USA - C3_bottom | ecosystem: Environmental > Aquatic > Freshwater > Lake > Sediment | place: USA: Wyoming | collected... | reverse complement strand
ACCGGCAGCGACGTGTCGATCAACTCCTCGAGCGCTGAACGGAAGATCCCCAGCGCAATCCAGGCCAGGTAGACGGCGAGCAGGAGCGCGACGATCGGGTCGAACACGTGCTCGCCGGTGATCCCGACGAGCGCGAGCGCCGCGATCACGGCGAGGGCCTGCACCACGTTCGTCATCAGGTGGCGTGCGTCCGCCGCGATCGCGACCGAGCCGCTGATCCGCGCCGCCCGCAGAGAGTAGGCGGCGACGCCCAGGTTCATCGCGACGGCCACGCCCATCGTGGCGAGCGACGGGGCGACATGGATCTCGACGTCCTGCGCAACGAAGCGGCGGATCGCCGTCACGCAGATGAAGACCGCGCCGCCTGCGATCAGCGCCGCCTGCGACATCGCCGCCAGGCTCTCGGCCTTGCCGTGACCGTACGGGTGCGCCTCGTCGGCCGGCTGCTGGGCGAGCCGCACCGTGAAGAACGCCAGCCCCGACGCGAATACGTCCTCCGCGCTGTCGACGCCGTCTCCCAGCACGGCGATCGACCCGAAGGCGATGCCGACGGCCAGCTTGAGCGCCATCAGCACGGCGTTCGACGAGAACGACAGTAAGGCCGCACGGCTGGCGATATCGAATTGCGCGTACATGCGGCGGCCGGCAACGAGCGCGGACATCGGTGCCATGGTACTCGCTGCTCTCCACGCGCGCGCCGTTACGCCGGGATGCCCGCCGCCGCGAGGACGGCGAGCGCCAGCGCACGCCTCGATGCGTCGTCCGCCATGATCGTGTGCGCGACCACGGGGCGGACGCCGACCGCCGCGATCTGCGGCGCCGAGGCGCTGTCCACCGCATCGATGACGAGCGCGTCGAACAGTCCGTCGTAGACGCGCGCGATCGACACGACATCGATGTCATAGCCGGCGCCCGCCAGCATCTCGCCCGCCGGCGGCTGCAGCGACGCCCCGCCGACGATCGGGCTCAGCGCGACGCGCGGCGCGGGCGTGGCTGCGAGCGCCTCCCGGACGCCCGGCACCGCCAGGATCGGCCCGATGCTCCCGATCGGATTGCTCGGCGCGATGAACACGGCCTCCGCGCCCTCGATCGCCTCCACTACGCCCGGGGCGGGGTGCGCCAGCTCCGCGCCGTCGAAACGCACGCCGCGCACCGGTGGCTGCGCGTGCCGCTTCACGAGGTAATCCTGGAACGGCAGGTCGCCCTCATCCGTCGCGATGACCGTGCGCACCGGGTCGTCGGACATCGGCAGCAGGCGGACGCCGACGCCGAATGCGACCGCGATCTCGCCGACGATGCGCGAGAGCGGCGCGCCCTCGCGCAGGCGACGGGTGCGGTGCAGGTGCGTGGCGAGATCGCGGTCGCCGATCTGGAACCAGGTCTCGTGTCCGAAGCGCCGCAGCGACTGGAGCCAGTGGAACGTGTCGCCGCGCAGTCCCCAGCCGCGCGCCTCATCGACCTCGCCCGCAAGCGCGTAGGTGACGATGTCGGGGTCCGGCGACACGCAGAGGCCGTGGAACCACGCGTCGTCGCCGGTGTTGACCACCGCCGTGATCCGTTCGTGCGCCACGACGGACGCCAGCGCACGGACGAAGCGCGACCCGCCGACGCCGCCGCAGAGCACCGCGATCATCCTGCGCCCGCTGCTGCCGTCACGAGGCGGATACGGTCTCCCGCGCGCGTTCCGGCGCGAGCAGTTCGCGGTTCAGCTCGGCGAGCGCGCTCTCCTCGTCCTCCGCACGGCTCCACAGCAGGAGGATCGCCGTCGCGACGACGATGGTAAGGGACGCGAACACCAGGAACAGCGGGCGCAGGCCCAGGTTGTCGGCGATCAGACCGCCGACCGGCTGCATGCCGGCAAGGATGAAGTTCCCGCCCACGCTCTGCACGGAGAGGATCGTCGCCCGCCGCTCGCTCGGGATGCGCTTGTTGATGTAGGTCAGCAGCAGCGGATTCTGCAGGCCGGCGACCGTGCCGATACCGATGAATGCCGCGTACGCCCACGTGCGGTCGACGCCCGCCAGCGCGAAGTTGCAAGCGGCCAGCACGATGGGGAGCGCGAAGAACGCCCGCCGCTGTCCCGCCCGCGCCACGAACTGGTACGCGAGCAGGGCGCTGACGATGCCGGCCGCGCGCACCGGCGCCTGCCACAGGCCGAGCGAGCCCGTGGTCACGCCGTGCCCGTCCAGGAAGGGCTGCTGGAAGACGAGTGGCGTGAACGTCGCGGAAAACAGCACGCTGCTGAAGAGGATGATGTACCGCAGCGCCGGACTGCTCCACGCCTCCCGTATGCCCTTGCGCAGGGTCTCGAAGTACGGCTCCGACGTGGCGTCGCGCTCGTGTCGCGGCTCGTGCATCGAAAGCGCGACGGGGATCGCCGCGAGCACGAAGCCCACGCTCATGAAGATCGGGACCGTAAAGCTCGTCGCCTCCGCGATTGGCGCGCCGATCAGGATCGCCAGCAGCGCGGCGAGCGACGTCAGCGCCCACATGCGGCTGTTGATCTTCTGAAAGTCGTCTTCCCGTCCGACCTGCTTCAGACTGTCGTAGAGGATCGCCGTGTCCGCACCGGACTGGAAGGTCACGCCGAAGCCCCACGCTGTCCATGACACCAGGATCACCAGGTAGTTGTCCGCGATCCCGAACACGAAGAACGCGACCGCGATGAAGCTGCTGCCCAGTACCAGCGATACGCGCCGCCCGAAGCGATCCGCCACGGCGCCGGTCGGCACTTCGGCCAGCACGATCAGCAGGAAGAACGGGACGTCCAGCAGCGTGATCTGCGTGAGCGAAAAGCCGCGCTGCTTCTGGAGGTACACGACCCAGATCGGCAGCCACAGCTCGAAGCGCATCAGGAAGCGGTACAGGTACGACTTCCAGATGTTGCCTTCGAACGCCATCTCGTCTCGGATGCGCCCGATCAGGTCCATGACAGCGAGTATAACGGGGGATCATCGCCGGCGAGCGTGCCGCGCACGCGCCCGCGAGCCGGCGATGTCAACTTTACCGGCGGCCGGCGCGCCTAGCCGAACGCGCCGATCGCGTCGCGGAGCGCGTCGATCGGTCGGTCGACGACGAAGAACCCGGGCGCGAGTGTGCGGCTGCTCGTGGTGATCAACCCCAGCACGATAGCCCAGACGGCGAACCCCAGCCCCACCGCCACCAGCACGCGCCCGGCCGGAGCGTCCGTCGCCGACTGCACGGCGATCAGCGTCGTCCCGAAGACCAGCGCCAGCGCCGTCAGGCCGATGCCGAAATCCACCTCCGGGATGAACATCAGCAGCGTCAGGGCGAGCGGCGCCAGCGCGAAGCCCATGACGCGCGCCAGCTCGTACAGGTCGCCGCGCGCCCGGAACACCTGCGCCAGCATCACGTACGTGATCAGCACCCACACCAGCCAGACCAGGAAGGACAGGATCGTGCCGACGATCACCGACTGCACGAACACCCTGCCGCCCTGGCCGAAGTCGGCCACCTCCCACCACAACCAGCCCCCGATCCCCGCAAGCAGCATGGAGCCGATCGCGACGGCGATCGCCGGGACCGTCGCGTTCGGGTCTGTGCGCACCTCGTCGAAGACTGTCGTGTCCAGCGTCGCCAGGCGGCGCAGTCGCTGCATCAGCACGTTCATGTCCATGCCGTCGGCTTGTGGCATCATCGCCCGGCTCCCTCCTGCGTGCCCCTCACGGGCACGATCGAAAGGCTCAACAGCCTATCTCTTACAACAATTCCGGCGCGATTGTCCATGCCGGCTGCCGCGCACGGCACGTGCTCGTCATAACGGAGACTTCGCCGGCATCCCAGGCCGCCGCGGGTACTGGAGCGGCGTCTCCCGCTTCTTCACGACGGCGATCAGCGACTGCGCCGGGCCCGGCACGTGAAATGGCACGACGAACGCCGTGCCCCCGAGTCGCTCCAGCGCGCCCTTCGCCGCCTCGACCTCCGCGGTCGCGCGCGACCCTTTCACGCACACGGCGCGGCCGCCTACGCGAGCGAACGGCAGCGTCAACTCCAGCAGCGCGGGAAGCGGGGCGACGGCGCGCGACACGACCAGATCGAAGCGGGCGCGCAACCCGGGATCGTGCGCGAGCGTCTCGGCGCGGCCGGTGAGCACTCGCACGCCGGTCAGGCCCAGTTCGGCTACAAGCGCTGAGAGGAATTCGGTCTTGCGCGCCGTCGCGTCGAGGAGTGTGATCTCGATCGCGGGCCAGGCGATCTTCAGCACCGCTCCCGGAAAGCCCGCGCCGCTGCCCACGTCAAGCACGGTGCTGCCCGGGCGCAGGATCTCGCGCTCCCGCAGCGCCGCCCCGAGGGCGATCGACTCGAGGAAGTGCCGCGACAGAACCGTCTCCGGGTCGACGTTGCCCACCAGGTTGACGCGCCCGGACCACTCCGTCAGCAGCGAAAGATAGCGTTCAAGTTGGCCGCTCTGCTCGGCGGAAAGACGGATCCCGTAGACTGAACTATCGTGTACGAGGCGTTCCATCATATGCCTGAGCATAGCAACGGCAATTGACCCGCCCTTTCGGACGTGCCTACAATCGGGAAAGCTCTGAGAGGACATAAGCACTTATGGCGACGGAAACTACGACGGATCCCGGTACGCTCGAAGACATAGCGCGCGCGTATCTTGCGACCCTGAAGGCGGCGGTCAGGCAAGAGGCGCAGGTGGAGGTCCTCAAGTTCGTACGCTGGGCTGGGCCATCGCGAGACCTCTCCGTCATGCGCGGCCACGACGTGGCGCAGTACGCCGAGAACTTTCCTCCCACCGTCTCTGATGCGGCGAAGCGCGCGGATTTCGTCCGCGCGTTTTTGAAGTGGTCGAAGGAGCGCGGCATCACGACCGAGAATCTCGGCACGCACCTGCGCGTACGCAAGGCGCCCAAGTCCAGCTCGAACGCGCAGACGCTCGAGGAGCAGCCGATCTTCCTCACCAAAGAAGGCCACGAGGGCCTCGTCGCGGAGATGGAGCAGCTCAAGGAGCGTCGTCCGCTGATCCAGGCGGACCTGGCGCGCGCCATGGCCGATAAGGACTTCCGTGAGAACGCGCCCCTCGACGCGGCCCGCAACGAGCAGGCGCACCTGGAGGCGCGCATCCGCGAGATCGACGGAACCCTGCGCCGCGCCGTCGTGCTGGACCACGGCGCGGACCATCCCGGCGACGTCTCGCAGATCGGCGACGTCGTCACGATCAAGGATCTGCGCAACGGGTCCGAAAAGAGCTACACGCTGGTCAACTCCGACGAAGTGCGGTCCGGCCAGGGGAAGATCTCCATCGCCTCGCCGGTCGGCAAGGCGGTGTACCAGCGCCGCGCCGGCGAAGAAGTCGAGGTCGAGGCGCCGTCCGGAACGTTCCGCGTCCGCATCGAAGCGATCAAGTCGAGCTGAGCGCGGCGTCGGCCCAATGGCACGCCACGTGTATACGGCGCGCGTTGCCAGTCGCGCCTCCGCGTTCGCCCTTTGGGCCGTAGAGCGCCCATGACTCACAGCCGCAGGTCTCCCGTGCGCCCTGCCAAAGCGGGGCTCTCAGTTCGCGCCCACCTTCGGCGCTCTCGCCCGCCGCAGTGACATGATCCGCTCCGGGCGGCGGCCCGCAGCGGTTATCGTGGGTGCGTGAGGACAATCGCGCGCTCCCGTTTCGCAGGCCCACCCGGTCGGCGCGACAAAACATGAAAACTGCAGAAACGAACTCGAAGACAGATTCGAATGCTTGGAAACGTGGCGGCAGGTGGCAGGAGGTTCAGCGGCACGTGGCTTCCGCGGCGCGGCGGGCGTACCCGCGCCCGCCCGCCGGACGGCTGGCGATGATCGCGCGCGGGCCGTCGCCTGCCATTCCGCCGGCGCTCGGGCTACGGGGGACGACTCCGGGGCGTCGCGCCCTACACGCCCTCGAACGTTGGCTGGCGCTTTTCGACGAAGGCCTTCGCCGCCTCACGGTGGTCCTGCGTCTGGCCGGAGAGCTGCATGTTCAGCGCCTCCTGGTCCAGCGCCGTCAGCAGGTCGCAGGATTCGCCGCGCGTGAAGTTCTCCTTCATCCGCCCGAAGGCCAGCGTTGGGCCAGCGGCGATCTGCGCCGCGAACGCCAACGTCTCCTCTTCCAGCCGGTCGTGCTCGATGACGCGGTTGACCATGCCGATGGCCCGCGCGTCTTCGGCGCCCAGGATCTCGCCGGTAAAGTACAGTTCGCGCGCCTTGCCGACGCCCACGAGCTTCTGAAGGAAGTACGAGCCGCCGAAATCGCCGCTGAAGCCGACGTTCCGGAAGATCGTCCCGAGCTTCGCACGGTCCGACGCGATGCGCAGGTCGCACGCCAGCGCCAGGCTCAGCCCCGCGCCGACCGCGTGGCCGTTCACCATGGCGATCGTCGGCTTGGGCATCGTGTGCAGCACGTAGCTGGTGCGGCGCTGCGACTCGCGCAGCCCCTCGACGCCGCGCGCGAAGGCCGCGGCCGGCGAGTTGCGCCCGTTGGCCGGGCCACCGGAGAGGATCGCATCGCGGCCCGCCGCCATGCCTTTGACGTCGCCGCCCGCACAGAACGCCCGCCCGGCGCCCGTGAGCACCACGCACCGCACGTCGCGGTCCGCCGAGACGTCAGCCAAGTAGCCGGCCAGCATGGGCATCAGCTGGCCGCCCATCGCGTTCAGGCTCACCGGCCGGTTGAGCGTGATCTTCGCGACCCCGTCGCTCCGCTTGTCGATCAGTACGTCGTCTGCCATGTCCGTCGCTCCTTGCTTTCTGCGCGAATGCGCGGTCACCCGATCCTGTGTCCCGCCGCGGCCGTCCGTCGCCCGCTGTTTGCCGTCCCCGCCAGTTGCCGCTTGCCGGCGCTACGTGGTTCGCTCCTTCGCGCGCTCCTGCTCGATCAGCTGGCGCCGCAAGATCTTGCCCGAAGGATTCTTCGGGATCGACTCGACCACCTCGATATCGCGGATCTTCTTGTACGGCGCGACCTTCTCAGCCACGAACGCCAGCACGGCGCTCAGGTCGAGGTCGGCGTCGCGCGGCACGATGAACGCCTTCGGCACCTCGCCGGCTTCCGCATCCGCCTTCGGGATCACCGCCGCGTCCCGTACCCCCGGATGTTCCATCAGCAGCGACTCCAGCTCCGCCGGCGCGACCTGGTAGCCCTTGTACTTGATCATCTCCTTCTTGCGGTCATGGATGCGGATGTACCCGTCCGTGTCGGCCGATGCGATGTCGCCGGTGCGCAGCCAGCCGTCGGGCGTCATCGTCTCCCGCGTGGCGTCGGGGTTGTTCCAGTACCCCTGCATGACCTGCGGCCCGAAGACCAGCAGCTCGCCGATCTCGCCCGGTGCCAGCTCCTCGCCCGTGTCGAGGCTGACGATCTTCTCGAGCGTGTCGGCGACGGCCGGGCCGACCGTCCCGTCGCGCGGCGACGCGAGCGGGTTGACGTTCGTGATCGGGCTGGACTCCGTCATGCCGTAGCCCTGCATGACGACGCAGTGCAGTTTCTCCGCAGCCTGCCGCCCGACCTCCGCCGGCAGCGGCGCCGCACCGGACATGAGGAAGCGCAGCGATGTCATGTCGAACTCCGCGAGGCGCGGCTGGTTGATCAGCGCGAGGACAACCGGCGGCACGCAGTACAGGTCGGTGACGCGGTGCTCCTGGATCAGGCTCATCGCCGCTTCCGGGTCGAAGCGCGGCAGGATGATCTGCGTCGCGCCGGCGGCGAGGCCGCAGTTGAGCAGCACCATCATCCCGTAGATGTGGTAGAAGGGCAGGAAGTCCAGCACCACCGCATCTTCGCCCGTCATGCCGAGCCCCATCGTCTGGCGGATGTTCGCCGTGAGGTTCTGGTGGCTGAGCATCACGCCCTTCGGCAGACCGGTCGTGCCGCTCGAGTAGGGAAGCACGGCGATATCCTTCAGCGGGTCGATGGCGACGTGCTTCGGCGCGCCGCCGGCCGAGGCCGCCATCTCCCAGGCGCCTTCCAGTTCATGGACCGCCTTCAGCGCGGGCAGGTGCTTCCTGGCTCCTTCGACAATGGGCATGAGCGGCGCCAGCGTGAAGACCACCTTCGCGCCGGAGTCGTCGAGCTGGTGCTCCACCTCGCGCTCGCGATACAGCGGGTTCAGTGTTGTCACCGTCGCGCCGGCGATCAGCGCGCCGTGCAACGCCACGGCGTACTCGACGGAGTTCGGCGCGTACAGGCCGACCATGTCGCCCTTCTCGATGCCCCGGTCCTGCAGCGAGCGCGCCATGCCGTTCGCTGCCGCCCAGAAGTCCCCGAAGCTGTAGGCCGTCCCCTCGGCCGTCATCAGCGCCGGCTTGTTTGGGATGCGCCGCACGGTCGCCTCGATGATCTCGGGCACGCTCTGCGGGACGTATGGCTCGAGGCTGGGCCAGGGGCTGTTGAAGACCATGCGCGGACCTCCGCTCGTTCAAGGGCCTGCGCCGTGGCCCGGGCGCCTCTCGGTGGCATCCATCATGCGCCGATCCGGCGCCGAAGACCAGAGCGCGCTTCGCGATCATGCGGGCGGCGAACGCCGGTCGCGCCTACCGCCGCACGACCTTCCGTCCCGTCGTCGCCAGGTGATCCGCCCACGCCGTGGCCGCCTCCTCGAAGCGCTGCTCCGCGGTCGCAAGCTGCTCCACCATCCACTCCGGCTCGTCGCCGGACTCCGCCCCGCGTTTGTCCAGCGCCCGGCGCGCGTCGCGGACAGCGACCTGGGCCTCCTTGAACGCGGCGCCAAGCTGGATCGAGAGCTCGTCCTGGGGCACCGGCGTTTCGAACACGCGGGGTCGGTTGTCGCGCTCCCGCTGCGGGCGGCTCTCGCGCTGCTGTCGCGGCTCGCGGGCGGGGCGCCCCGCCGCGGCCGGGCTGCGATGCACGCGCCCGGCCGTCGTTGGCCCGGGCGGCGGTCCGGGCGGCGCTGTGGCACCATCGCCCTGCGTCGAGCGGCGGCGGTCGACGCGACCCCCTCGCTGCTGCCCGGAAACCGCGGTTCCGTCGCCGTTCGCGTCGGCTTGCGGCGCCGGCTCGTCCGGGCGGGAGCGGTTCTGGCCGCCACGACGGCGACGTCGTGAGCGTCTGTTCTCTGGCATCCGCTCAGGGTAACGGTCGTGCGGTACCCGTGGTAGTGCGCCGGCCCGGGGCGCCGCCGGCTGTGCCATGGCTTTGTCGACGCAGGCGGCTCGCCTGTGCTACGTTCGGCCTGCCCTGCCGTACCGGGACGCGAGGCGCGTTGACCCATGAAACTGCACGACATCCCGACTCCCGCTCTCGTCGTCGACGTGGCGGCGATGGACCGGAACATCCGCCGCATGGCGGACTACTTCGCCGCGCGCAGCTGCAAGCTGCGGCCGCACTTCAAGGCGCACAAGACGCCGGCGATCGCGCGACGCCAGATCGCCGCAGGCTCGTGCACCGGCATCACCTGCGCGACGGTGGGCGAGGCGGAATGCCTTGCCGGCGAGGGCATCGCCGAGCAGATCCTGATCGCCAACGAGATCGTCGGCCCGGGCAAGGCGGACCGGGCAGCGCTGCTCGCGCGTGACGTTGACCTGATCGTGGCGGTGGACTCGGAGTACGCGCTCGACGACATTGCGCGCGCCGCCGTCCAAGCCGGGTCGAACGTCGGCGTGCTCGTGGATGTCAACGTCGGGCTGCCGCGCTGTGGCATCGCTCCCGGTGAGCCGGCGGTCGAACTGGCGAAGCGCGCCGCAGATACGAAGGGGGTCGTGCTGCGCGGTGCGATGGGTTACGAGGGGCATGTGATGGTCATTCGCGACCGCGCGGAGCGCGAGGCGAGAGCGGCGAGGTCGATGGAACGCCTGCTCTCGACGGTCCGGATGATGCGCGAAGCCGGACTTCGCTGCGAGATCGTCAGCGCGGGCGGGACTTGCACGTTCGACATCACCGGCGCGATGGAGGGTATCACCGAGATCCAGGCAGGCACCTACGTGCTGATGGACAGCACGTACACGTACGATGACCTGCCGTTCGAGCTGGCATTCACGATTCACGCCACGGTGCTCAGTCGGCCGCGAGCGGGGCAGTGCGCCGCCGACGCGGGGCTCAAGGCATGCGCGGCGGACCACGGCAACCCATCGGTCAAGGGCATCGAGGGCGCGTCGGTGCTGCATCTGAGCGACGAGCATGCGACGATCGCGCTGCCGGCGGACAGCACTGTCCGGCCGGGCGACCGCATCGAGCTCCTGCCGCCGCACATCGATCCGACGATCAACCTCCACGACGCGCTCTACGCGATTGACGGGGATCGTGTGGTGGAGGTGTGGCCGGTCGCGGCGCGAGGCTACCTCGAGCAGCGGCTGGTCGCGGGTTGACGCTACCACCCGCGCGAGCGTAGCATCGGCTTCTTCGGGGCGAGCCAGATCAGGCCATGACGGAGGTGAGAGCATGGACGAGACGACGGCGTCGGCGCAGGCGGCGAGCGTGGATCGCGCGGCGCTCCGGGCGGAACTGGAGCGCACCCGCGCGGCGTATCGTGCGCTGGTCGCCGATATCGGCGACCCGAAGTGGAAGCTGCGCAGCGGAAACCCCGCGTGGACGTGCGGCCAGCTCGCCTGGCACCTGGGAGCGAGCGGCGCGTTCGTTGCGGGATTGGTCGAGAACGCGCGCAAGGGAAAAGGCACGAATCCCCCTTCGTTCCTTCTCGGCCCCATCTTCAAGGCAAGCGAGCTGCGCGTGAAGTTCCTGTCGCGCAAGGCAACGCCGGCGTCCGTGCTCGCGGATTATGACGCCGGCCACGAACGGCTGCTGCGCCTGCTCGACGCGCTCGATGACGGCGAGTTCTCGATGAGCGCGACGAACTTCGGTGAGACGCGGACGATCGCCGAGCAGTTCGGCATACCCGTGTCTCACTTCGCGGAGCACGGGCCCGAAGTGCGGTCGGCGCTCTCGAGCGCGTAGCTACCCCGACTCGCAGTGTCGCTTGATCGCGGCCAGCGACGCGGTCACCGTCGACCTGGTCGCGGGCCCCGCGTAGAACCGCTCGAGGAGGACGCCGCCGATCCAGATCGGCGCGCGGAGGCGCATCCAGGCTGTAAGCGTCGTGCCGCCGGAGACTGGCTCGAGGATGTATGCCTCGTCCAGCGAAAGCGGGCCGACCTTGAGCAGAGCGCGCAGCCGTTCGTCGGGGACGACCTCGATGGGACGGTCGTGCAGGATACGGAAGGGTCCGTTGGCGTAGCGCCAGCGGACGTGCTGGCCGGGCCGCGGGTAGTCGGCTGGCGCATCGAGGGCGGCGGCGACCCCGGTGTCCCAACGCACAACCTCCGCGGGATCGCAGAGCGCGCGCCACACCCGACTGGCCGGTGCGGCGATCTCGACGCTGATGACGAAGCTGAACATCGGCGCGATTGTAGCCCATGCGCCGTCGCGGCGTCGGTGCTATCGTCAGGGAGACACCAGGTCCAGGGCGATCGGAGAGGCGTCGGGGGCGCGCCTCGTGGCCTGACTGTCTGCCGGCTTGCTCTTTGTTTCCGCCGACCGAAGGGAGGCGCACATGGCCGTCCGATACGAAGCGCAGGGACGGGTCGCGGTGATCACGCTGGACCGGCCCGAAGCGCTCAACACGTTCGACCGGCAGATGCACCTGGAGCTCCACGACGCATGGGTCGCGTTCCGCGACGATCCGGAGATCTTCGTCGCCGTGGTGACGGGTGCGGGCGACCGGGCGTTCTCCGCCGGCGCCGACGTCCGCGGCTGGGGGCAGCCGCAGGATGAGTCGCGCCAGCACCCCCACGGCCCGGGGCGCCACATCTGGGAGACGCGCTACGACTGGGACCTGCAGGGCGGGCTTGAGATGTGGAAGCCCGCCATCTGCGCCGTGAACGGCTATTGCATCGGCGAAGGGCTCACGCTGGCGCTGGCGTGCGACCTGCGCATCGCCTCCGAGCGCGCGACGTTCGCGTTCCCGGAAGTGCAGATCGGCGTGCCGACGATCGCAGGGGCGATCCGGGCCCCGCGCGTCATCGGCCTCGGCGCGGCGCTGGAGCTGCTGCTCGTCGGCGACCGGGTCGACGCGCAGCGGGCGTACGACATGGGGCTCGTGAACAAGGTCGTGCCCCACGACGAGCTGATCGCCGAAGCTATGCGCTGGGCCGAGCGGCTTGCGCGCAACGCGCCGCAGGCGATGGCGGCGACGAAGGAAGTCGCCGTGCGTTCGCAGGCGATGTCGTTCACGGACGCGCTGCGCATGGGCGAAGCGATGCGCAAGCTCGGCGGCAGCACGGAAGATGCGCGTGAAGGCGTCCGCGCGTTCCGGGAGAAGCGGGCGCCGGTGTACCGAGGCATGTGAGCGGGTGCGAGGTAGGGGTCAGAGCGGCAGTCGGGGCGCGGTGCGTCCCGTGAGCCGCACGCCATCATGAGCGATGATCGGCACAAGGCGCTGAATCGGGCGAGCCGGGATGCGTGGGATGCGAACGCCGCGTTCTGGGACGACCGCATGGGCGAGGGCAACGACTTCCACCTGCAGCTGGTATGGCCGGCGACCGAACGCTTCCTTGAACTCCGCCAGGGCATGCATGTGCTCGACGTGGCGTGCGGCAATGGGCTGACGTCCAGGCGCCTGGCCGCGATCGGGGTGCGCGTGCTGGGCGTCGACGTGTCGCGCGAGATGATCGATCGCGCGCGGGCGCACAGGACCGAACACGACGCGCGTATCGAGTACCGCGTGGCGGACTGCACCGACGAGCAGGCGCTACTCGGGCTGGGCGAAGGCCGGTTCGACGCGGGCGTCTGCAATATGGCGATTCACGACCTGGCGGAGATCCGGCCGCTCTTCCTCGCGATGTCACGCGTACTGCGGCCTGGTGCGCCGTTTGTGTTTTCGGTGCTGCATCCGGCGTTCAACAGCAGCAACGCCCTGATGACGGCCGAGGTGGAGGAGATCGGCACGGACGTCATCACGACGTACTCGATGAAGGTGCGCCAGTACCTGGAGCCGACGGTGACGAGCGGCATCGCGCTGCTGGGGCAGCCGAGCGCGCAGCCATACTTCAACCGCCCGCTGCGCGTACTACTGGGCTCCGCGTTCGACGCCGGCTTCGTCGTCGATGCGCTGGAGGAGACGGCGTTCCCGCCGGGCGCCGGCGATGGCGGCTTCGGCTGGAAGTCGTACCCGCACATTCCACCCGTGCTGATCGTCCGTCTGAGGACGATCGCTCAGACCCGGGCGTAGGGCGTTCGTGTCGAGGCTCCACGGGCGCGCCCCATGGATCCGATCCTCTGCGCGCGTTCGTACTGAGGACAGTCAAGGGAGAGCATCATGCTTCGGGCGTCGGTCATGATCTTTGTCGGAGGAGCCGCACTGTTCGGCCTCGCGCTGGCCGTTGTCGCGCGAAGCGCTGCGGATTTCGCGCCGCCCGCCCCGGACATCGCGAGCGCCGCGCCCTGTGGCGCCGCGGGCGTCCCGCCGGCGCCAGCGCCCGTGGCTCCAGCAACAGCGATAGACGCGGCCGCGGGTACCGCCCGCCTCCCGGCGACTGGCAATGCAGGTTTGCTCGGCCGGCGCTCGGGCGAGGCTTCGCTGCAAGAGCCCTGCCCGACACCGGCGGTCGCCTCGCCGGCTGCGCCGCCCGCCCGCGTAACGGCTACAGCCACGCCTACGCAGGTCGCGGCGCCCACGACGACGGGCGGGGGTGCGGAGATTCCCGGCAGCATCGGCGGCGGGGGGAGCATCGGTGGTGGCGGGAGCATCGGCGGCGGCGGCGGGTACGGATACTGAACGCCGCTGGCCGGCTCAGGCGGAGGTGCGGGGACGCGTCATCTCCTCGCTGACGTCCCAGAGGCGCCGTGCGACGCCGGTGTCGTGCGACTCTGCGCTCGACTGCGCCTCGCGGCAGAGCGAGAAGTACTTGCCGGTGACGCCTTCGACCTCCGGCGACGAGGCGAGGTAGACCGACGTGCGGGCGCCCTTCTCCTCGCTCACGTAGAAGGCGCGGCCGACGACCTGCGCAACACCGAAGAGCGCGCCGACGACGCCGGCGTTGTTCCTGCCGAAGCCGGTGCGCACCACTCCCGGGTGGAGCGCGTTGGCCGTGACGCCCGTGCCCTCGAGCCGCCGCGCCAGCTCGTAGGCGTGCAGAACGTTGGCGAGCTTCGACTGGCCGTACGCGCGTCCGGCGGCGTACCGCTTCTCGCAGTTGAGGTCGTCGAAATTGATGTGTCCGTTCAGGTGCGCGCGCGAGCTGACGTTGACGATGCGGGAGGGCGCGCTTCTCTTCAGCAAATCGAGCAAGAGGTTGGTGAGCAGGAAATATCCGAGATGGTTGACGGCGAAGGTCGTCTCGTAGCCATCGACGGTCGTCGTGCGCCGCATGTTGAGGGCTCCGGCGTTGTTGACAAGGACATCGAGCCGGTCGTGCGTGGCCAGGAAGTCATTCGCCAGTGCGCGGATCTGATCCTGCGATCCGAGGTCGGCGATCATCAGCTCGACGGCGTCGTTGCCCGAGGAGCGGATGATTTCCGTGCGGACAGCCTGGCCCTTGTCGGGATTGCGGCAGACCATCACCACGCGCGCCCCCATCCGCGCGAGCTCGAGCGCCGTGACGCGCCCGATGCCGAGGCTGGCGCCGGTCGCCATCACCGTCTTGCCTTCCATGGGGCGGGAGGTCGTTTGCTGCGGGGTGGGGGCTGCGGTCATCGTCGCCATGGGCATCGCTCCTTGGAGATCGCGCGGTCATCGTCAGGCGTAGTTAGCGCCGTTCCGGGCTTTGAGTCAAACCTTGGCCATCAGATCGCGCCGTCAGCGCGCGCGAAAACCTCGGTCACATCCGTGACGCGGACCGCCTCCGGTGTCAGGACAAGGGGCCGGGCGCCAACGATGCGGTCCTCGCCGAGGACCTCCTGCGGCTTCGGTGCGTCGTAGGCGATGGTCGCCGGCTCGCCGGACAGCAGTTGCTCGCGGAGCGCCGCCGCGTCCGGCGCCACCATGACGATGCTCAGGTCGGTTGCGGAGATATGGCGGCGGACAGCGTCGTTGACGCCGGCCACCGTGAGCTTCGACATGGCCTCGCGCATCGTTGCCGTGAACTCACCGGTGCCGAACCAGCGGCTGTCCAGCGCGTAGCCGAGCTGCTGGTCCTGCGTCTTGGTCATGACGAAGACGTTCTTCATCAGGTAGCTGCGCGTGGTCTCGAAGTCGTCCGGGCTCAGGCCGTGTTCGACGAAGCGCTGCAGCTCGAAGAGCGCGAGCTTGAGCGCGAAGACGGCCTGCTCCGGCGGCACGGGCCGGACCCAGATCTCGAACAGCTGCGCGCGACGCGCGCGGTTGGCGTCCGGGAAGAACTGGAACATCCCGCCCGGGAAGGCCTCGATGTAAGCGTAGTCGCCGTAGTTCATCCCGCGGAGCTCCCGGATGCGCTGGAACAGCCGGCCGTGCTGCTCGCGATGTTCGCCAAGCCATGCTCGCGCCAGCCAGAGCGCCGCGAAGTCCGGGTGCGTCCTCGTGACACCGATCGGGTGGCCGAGCGAGATCGCGACCGCGCGAGTCTCCTTCTCGATGATCTCGACCTCGAGACCGCGGGGGCGGCGGGGCGCGACCGGCGGAGGATCGATGCGCTGGCCGGGCGGCAGCCCGGCGAGTTCGGTCCGCAGGCGCGCCTCGAACGCGGGCGGAGCGTCGCCGGCGAGAGCCGGCGTGAGCGATGCCAGCGTGTACGCCCGACCGATGCAGTCACGTACATCATCGAGCGTGATCGCTTCGATGCCGGCGACCGTGCCGAGCGTCGTATGTCCGTATGGCCCGCCGGCGAAGAGGTTGGCCTGCAGGCGTTCCTTTGCCAGCTCCTCTTCGTTGTTCGTGCGGAGGTCCTGCACCAGCGTGTTGAGTTGTTTCGCCTTCACGCGCGCGAAGTCGTCGTCGCGCAGGCCGGGCTCGAGCAACTGCCCGAGCGCGATATCGGCGAAACGGTCGGCGTTGTCGCGGTGGACGATGCCGGTGAACACCGTCATCTCGCGGTCGACCTGGGCGTGGAAGCTACCGGCCATCGGGAAGAGCGCGCGGTGGATCTCGTCGATGCGCATCTGCTTGCTCCCGGCGTCCGCGACCATCGATGCGGCGAGCTGCGCCAGGCCCTGGCGGCCGGGCGGGTCGTGGGCCGAGCCCACCTCGAAGAGGAACTTGATGCGCAGCAGCGGCGAAGGCGACGGCTGGAGGAGCAGCTCCGGAGCCGCGCCGGAGCGCTTTTGGGTGAAGGACGCGAGCGGAGGCGGCCCGCCGACTTCGGAGGCGAGCGCTTCGTGCGAGAGCGTTGTCAGCACGAGGTTCTCATCGGAGAGGTAGCGCACCGCCGACGCCTGGAGATCGCCGGGCATCAGGGCATCGTAGCGGCGGTAGAGCGCGTTCAGCGTGTCGTAGGAGCGGCGGACGCGCACGAACGCGGCAAGGGTCTCTGCGATCGACTCGGAGTTGTCGAGCGTCCGCGCGAAGGCGTACCGGGCGTTCGATTTCGCTTCCTGCAGGCGCTTCGCGGCAACCGCCTCGCGGCGCGACGCGGCGACCGTCTCGAGGATCGCGTCGCGGACGTAGGCGGCGTCGCCCGGTCGCTTCAGGCGTGCCATGACCGTCACGAGCGACGGGTCCTGCGTGGGCGGGACGTAGGGGCGCAGCTGGTCGACCACCTGCTCCTGCTCCACGAGGCGCCGGTAGAGGTCGGACGTGCGTCCGAACTGCAGGTCGAAGAGGACATCGACGGCGGCGTAATCGGGTTCGGACTCGGAGAACGCGGGGCCGTGGAACCCGACCGTCACCCACGGCAGCGTCGGCGCGGGCCAGGCGACGTGGGCCACGGCGGGAGCGTTCGACGGCGGCTCGGCCGGCACGTGGAGGGAGAAGGTACCGCGCTGCCAGCGGCCCCAGTGCCGCTCGACCATCTCGACCACGCGCTCGGCCGGCAGGTCGCCCGCGATGATGATGGACGTGTATTCGGGGCGGTACCAGCGGTCGAAGAAGACACGCGAGTATTCGAACTGGTTGGGCATGTCCTCGATGTCGGCAAGGAAGCCCATCACGGTGTGCTTGTAGGTGTGCGTCGAAAACGCGCGATCGTGCTGGACTTCGAAGAGCTTCTGGAGCGGGTTGGCGGCATTCTTGTTGTACTCGCCGAGGATCGCCCGCGCTTCCGTCCGGAAGTCCTCCTCCGGGTAGCTGAGGCTCATGAAGCGGTCGGCCTCGACTTCGAGCATCTGCTCCAGGTCCTCGGCGGCGAACGTGAGGTGGTAGTTGGTGTAGTCGTCGCTGGTGTAGGCGTTCTGGCGCGCGCCCGTCCTCGCGACGATCTCGCGATAGCGGTCCGAGGGATAGCGCTCGGTGCCGCGGAACATCATGTGCTCGAAGAAGTGGGCGAAGCCCGACTTGCCGGGCTCGACCTCGTTGCGGGAGCCGGTCTGCACGGAGATCTGGAGCGACACGAGATTCGGGAACCCTGTGGGGACGACGATGACGCGCAACCCGTTGCCGAGCGTCACCTCCGTGGCGCGAAACGGCAGGATGTCGGACGCGGCGCCGTCGCTCATGGGGGCTCCCAGCGAAACGGCGGGACGGACATCCCGCCGAGACCACATGCAGCCGACAAACTACAACCTGCTCACACGGTATGGAAGCTGCCTTCCGCGGTGAGGAGGTGGTGGACATCGTTGAGGCGATAGAGCGCGCGCCGCCCCTGCGCGCCCGCCACGATGTTGATCGAGGTGTGCGCGGGGCGGAAAAACATGTCGTAGCGCGAGCCGATGATATGGCCGACGTAGGCGTTGATGACGCCGCCGTGGCAGGCGACGGCGATGCGCTCGCCGCGGTGGCTGATGATGATGCCCTCGACCGCGTTGATCACGCGTTTCCGAAACTCGGCGCTCCCCTCCGAGTAAGGGTACACGTCCCAGCTCTTCTCGGTGACCATGCGCTCGCGCACGCCGCGCAGGACCTGCACGCCGATGTAGTCGAGCGGCGTCCGGTCGGGCGGGATGTCGCGGAAGACGCCAACCTCCTGCAGGTCGGCGACCACGACGGGCTCCAGGCGGTGATGGCGCGCGACCTCCCGCGCCGTGTCCAGGGCGCGCTGGAGCGGGCTCGCGTAGACCAGGTCGATGCGCTCGGTCGACAGGCGCTCGCCGACCAGGCGGGCCTGACTGCGGCCGAGCGCGCTCAGCGGCGGGTCGAGAAGCTGGGAGACGGGGCCGTTGGCGTCGTACTCCTGCTGACCGTGGCGGATGAGCAGGATCTCGGTGACGTCCTCGACCCCGGATAGGAACGCCAGGTCAAAGGCGCCCGGCACGCGCTGCTTCGCGGCGCGGACGTCGGCGGCCTGGAGGGCCTCGTCGTTCTTGTCGTGTTCGGCGTCGGTCATGCGCGAGTCCTGGAGCCAGCGTACCGTACGCCGGTCAACGGCGCGTTAAGGCGCGTATGTGTTGCGCCAGGAGGGCCCGAGGGCGTATGGTCGCCCCACGATGACGTTTCGATACAGCACCGAGGACGTCTACCATCTCGGCATCGTCGTGCCGGATATCGACCGGGGGATGGAGGAGATAGGGCGGCGCTTCAACGTGACGTTTCCGCCCCACCTGCCGATCGAGGTCGACCTGACGGTGGGCCGTCGCGAGTTTCACCTCTCGACGCGCTTCGTCTACTCGCGCGAAGGGCCGCCGTACATCGAGCTGTTCCAGGGCGTCCCCGACTCCCCGTTTGCGCTCCCGCGCGACGGCTCGGGGATCCACCATCTCGGGATTTTCGTCGACGACATGGCGGCGGAAGTCGCGCGCCTCAAGGCGCTTGGCACCGAGCTCGAGTTGCACGACATCGGGATCGACGGGCAGCCCCGCGGCGTGGCGTTCTTCAACAGCCTCGGCGTGCGCCAGGAGCTGGTGTCGTCAGAGTCGCGCACCGGCCTGAAGTGGCTCACGACGCGGTCGTGACGCGCGGCGCCGGCGTCACACGCCAATCGCCGGCCTGAGTCCGAGTAGCGTCCGGCACAACTCGAGTTCGCCCAGGTGCGTGAAGCCGTGCGTCATGCAGACCTGTCCGAGCGCCCGGATGGCGGGCATCTCACCGAGCGGCTTCACCTGTACGCGCGCATCGAAGGTCGAAGCGTCAGGGTTGGCGAGGTACTCGGCGGTGCTCTCCCAGACGTCCTGGACGTACTGCTTGAAGGCAGGCAGGTCGGCGATCCGCAACGCCTGTGCGTCCGCCGGCGGCATGCCGGTACCCTGCGCGACGGGCGGCAGCCCCAGGCGTTCGGCCCAACCGCCCTCCATCCAGACCGTCGGCCGCCGGTTCTGCAGGATGAAACGCACGATGTTGTCCTCTGTGCGGGCGTAGTGCCAGGTCTCGAAGGCGATGGTGTTCGCCGCCGGATTGCCGGCGGGGATGGCGTGCCACTGCTCTGAGGTGAGGTCGGCGACGCCGCGGTCGAGCATGGCGTGCAGCCGCGCCAACTCGGCCTGGATGAACTCGACCAGCGTCATGGCGTCACTCCTCGCTGCGGCCGGGACCGTGAATCCGACGATATCGGCGAGGGGCCCCAGGCGCAAAGGTTCCCCGTCGTGGTGTCACGCCCAGCCGTACTCCCGCGAGAGTTCAAGTAGTGTCGCCGGATCGACGCCGCCGGGGCCCGCGCTCTGCGCCAGATCATCGAGCTTCTCGAAGAACTCTCGCCGGGCGGAGGGAGTGAACAGCACGAGCGCGCGCGCCGGTCCGCCGCCGCCGGCGGTCCAGCCGTGCGCGACGCCGCGCGGTACGAGCACGAACGTCCCGGGCAGGCCCGCGATCGTGCGACCGCCGACGGTGAACTCGAACGCTCCTTCCAGGACGAAGAACGCCTCGACCAGCTCGTGGTGGATGTGCGGCAGCGACGTCGTTCCCGGGGTCACGCTGCGCTCGTGCAGCGAGTACGCCCCGCCGGTCGCTTCCTCGCCGGCCTTCCACAGGAGCACGTCGCCGACCGGCGAGCGGTGCGGCCGGCCCTCACCCGAACCGAGTACGATCACGCCGTCGTCGTGCGACACGGTCACGGATCGCGCGAGCGTTCTCGGCGACGGATCGTGGCGAACGCGATCGTGCCGATGCCGCCGATCGCGGCGCTTGCGATCAGCGCCCAGATCATGCGCGTGCTCCAGCTAAACCAGAGGAAGTTCACGTCGACCTCCTGGAGGTTCTGGAGCAGAAACGTGATGAGGATGATGAGGGCGACCATCCCGGCAATCAGGCGGACGCTGACGGCGGCGCGCGGCGCGCCATCGTAGCCGCTATCCCGGTCGCCTCCGGCGGTGCGGGGCTTGTCTACCATCAGTCTCCCTCCCTGTGTCCGCCGCGGGGTCCGGCGAGCGGCTCTGAGCGGCGGGTCGACTCGTACGACTGCTTCGTCCTCTCGACAATCTCGAACAAATCATCGGGCGTCGTAACCGGCGCTGAACAGAGCGTACCGTAGCACGCGTAGGCCGCGGGGGCGGGGTGGGGCGGCAGTCCCTCGGCGGCGAGCGTACCGGTATCGTCGTTGCGGATCACGCGGACGACGCGGTCAACGACCGGCAACGCCAGTGCGGCCGTGTAGAGCGCTGCCGGGTGCTCGCCGGCAAGCGCAACGATCTTCACGTCAGCGCCGGGGTTGAGGAGCAGGTCGACGGCTCGGGCGTAATCCGCGGCGAAGTAGCCTTGCGACTCGGCGACGTGCGCGAATTGCTCGAGCGTCTTCCGGGCGATCTCTTCGTATCGCTGCTCGCGTGCGTGGCGGGCAAGGCGCAGGAAGAGGATCGCGGCGACGCTGTTCTCTTTCAACGGCTTCTGCGGGGTGGAAAGCCGCCCGAGGGATTCGTGTCCGCGCGGCGTATCGTAGAAGCCGCCGTCTTCGGCGGCGAGGCGCCGGATCATCAGCCCGGCGAGTTGCTGTGCACGCTGGAAATCCTCGGGGCGACGCGCGACCTCATACGCGTCGATCGCGGCCATCGCCGTCCAGGCCTGGTCGCCGAGGAGTCCGGCGATCCTGGGCCCATCAGCCGAGAGGTAGCGGTACATGCCGGCGTCTTCGGAGCACAGGCGCTCGAACAGGACATCGAGTGCGCGAAGACCCCGCGCCATCAGATCGGGACGCCCACGCGTCCACGACGCTTCGAGATAGGCGCTGATCGCCATCGCGTTCCAGCTCGTGTACACGGTCCTATCGACGTAGGGCGCGGGGCGGACCTTCCGCTCCTCGGCGGGCAACGGGTAGAACTCCTCGTCAGCGTCTTGCGATCCGTAGAAGGCGCCGGTTTCGGGATCGCTGAGCCATGCATCCATGTACTCGATCGTGAAGTCGACATAGCGTCGATGTTCGGGGTCGTCGGTGATTCGATACAGCTTGAGGAGATCGTGGAGGAGCAGGGCGTTGTCCTCGAGCATCTTCTCATAATGCGGGATGCTCCAATCGCGCTTCGTGGAGTAACGGTAGAAGCCGCCCCACTCCTGGTCGTACGTCCCGCCGCCGGCCATGTGCTCGAGCGTCTTTCGCGCCATGTGGAGCGCGTCGCGGTCGCCGTCGCGGAGAAAGACGTGGAGGAGCAGATCGATGGCGTCGGCGTGGGGAAACTTCGGCTCGCTGCCGAAGCCGCCGTGCACCGGATCGTAAGCATCCTCCGTGGCATGCAGTACGTCGCGAAGGACCTGGTCGGACAGCTCACCGGCCACGCCGCCAGACGCGACGGCGCGATTGGCGACGATCTCGGCGATCTTCCCCTCGATCGCGGCCTTGTTGTCCTTGTAATACGTGCTGACCTGGGTGAGCACGTCGCGCATCTGGTCCGGGGGGATGTAGGTCATGCCGGCCATAACCTCGCCGCCGGGTGTGAGGAACGCGGTCGTCGGCCAGCCGCCCATGTTGTAGCGTGCGTTGATGTCGGGCCGCTGGTCATTGTCGACGCGTATGGGCACGAAGCGATCGTTGATCAGCTGTATGACGGCCTCGTCGGAGTACGATGTTTCGTCCATGACGTGGCACCAGTGGCACCAGACCGCTGAGATGCCGAGCAGGACGGGTTTGTCTTCTCGCTGCGCCTGCTCGAACGCCTCGTCCTCCCACTGACGCCAGCCGATCTCCGATGCGCGATTCGGGCGAGGCGAGAAATGAAAGTCGGATTCCGTCATGCGATCATCGTAGCAGGCCATCGGCCGGGCGGTATACCACACCGGGCGGGCGGCCGGGTCCGCGATACCGCCCTGTTCCGGAGGCGGCACTGATGCGAGACTGCTCGTCATGCCGGAGAGGAAGGAGCGACGTCATGACGTTCAGCATCATCGCGCGGGACCCGGACAGCGACGCGTTTGGCGTGGCCGTGTCAACGGCCGTGCCGTGCGTAGGCGCGCTCGTGCCGCACGCGCGGAGCGCGGTTGGCGCGGTCGCGACGCAGTCCTCCGTGAACGTCGAACTTGGCCGCCAGGGCCTGCGACTGATCGAGATGGGGTTGCATCCGCGGGCGGCGCTCGAGGGCCTGCTCGCCGAGGATCCCGGCGCCGCGCTGCGCCAGGTCGCGGCGATCGACGCGCACGGGCGGACGTTCGCCTACAGCGGGGGCGATTGCGTCGGCTGGTACGGCAGCCGGGAGGGAGAGAATTACTCCGCCCAGGGCAACATGCTCGTCGGGAAGCCGGTCATCGATGCGATGGCGGCGGCGTACGAGGCGGCCGCCGGCAGATGGCTCGGCACGCGCCTCGTCGCAGCGCTCGAGGCCGGCCAGGCTGCGGGCGGTGACAAGCGCGGCAGGCAGTCTGCGGCGTTGCTCGTGACGCCCATGGACGCGGAGACGGCGCCACCGACCGATGCGTTCAACGCGCGCGCCTACGAGATGAACATCCGTGTGGATGAGCATCCCGACCCGGTCGCGGAGCTTCGACGGATCTTCGACGTGCTGCTGCGCATGCGCCGCGACGCGTGAGCGCGCACCCGCGATGCGGAGATCGCGGACGAGGACGACGACGGAAGATCGATGCGTACATAACGTCACGGCCAAGGCCGCGCGCGGGAATGCAACGCATCGGACGAATAGTCGCGCAGTCCGCGTCCGGCGGGCGGCAGTTTCGGGGTGCGCGCCCGCGCGGGCGGGCGTATAATGACGCGAACCGCGGAGCGGCGCGCACGTCCGGCCTCGCATTTCATCTCCCACCTACACACGTCCGATCGATGCGGCGCGGCGCCGCGCGACCGATGATGCTGTGCGGTCGGGAGGAGGCCCGGCGGCGGTCCAGGGAGGGACATGACAGTTCGGACGTGGGTGGGCAGATTCTGCGTCGCGGACGGGCGGGTCGAGGAAGAGGGGCCGTGGCTCGGCTCGCTGGTCAGGCAGCGCCCGGATGACGAATCGGACGAACTGTACGTCCTGATCGAGCCGGTCTCGGCCGGAAGCGTAGAGTTCACCTCGCAGCTCGTCGAGGTCGTCACGCGACTCTACCGCCATGACGCGCTGTCATTGACCGGCGCGCTCACGCGGTCGCTGAGGGCTGCGCACGAGCATCTGCTGGACTGGAACCGCAAGAGCCTTCCCGAGCATCGCATCGGGGCCGGAGCGACCTGCCTCGCCCTCCGCGACAGCGACGCGTACGTCGCGCAGGCGGGCCCGGCCGTCGCGTATCTACGCAGAGCGGACGGGTCACTCCGTCGCATTGCTCCGGAGGAAGCGCGCTGCGAAGACGCGCTGGGCATCGCCGAGGTCTTCGAGCCTCAGTTGACGCGTGTCCGCCTCGAGCCGGGCGACCTGGTGCTCGTCGCATCGAGCGCGCTCGAACAGTTCGTGACGCCGCCACATATCGAACGCATCCTCGCGCGGGGTGCCGACGAGGCGTTGCCTGAGCTGTACCTTCTGTGCCGCGACCGGCCGAACTTCGCGCTCGTGTTGCTGTCGGCGTTCGAGCCGGCGCCGGACCCGCCACCCGCGTTCCTGACGAAAGAGGGGCCTGCGCCCGACAGCGCCGGCGCGGGCATGTTGCGCGAAGAGGACGTCGCGAGCGCCGCGGGCGTTCTCGTGGGGGCCGTCGCCGGGGACGCGCCCGAGGGCGGGCGGGCCTCGCTCGCGGCGGGGGCCGGGGAGCGCTTACCAGATGCCGCGGTGCGTGAACAGGTGAGGGCCATCACGGAGTCGACGGCGCCGCCGCCAGCCACGGGTGTGCGCATCCGCGGCGAAGGCGCGACTCCGGGGTATCGCCGCTCGACGGGGCTCAGCCCGCTGCCGAAGTTCAGGGTGCACCCGCTGGTGCTCATCGCGCTGGTGGCGTTGGCGATCGTGGGGCTCCTCGCGTATGCGTTCCTGCCGGGCTCGGTGCGCGAAAGCCGCGAGGAGAAGTTCAACACGCTGGTCGCAGGCGCGCGTGAATCGAACGCCCGGGCCCAGGCGACCGGCGATGCGGGCACGCGCCGGCAACTGCTCGACGATGCGCGGTCCAAGCTGGCGGACGCAACGAAGATCCACAAGGACAGCCCGGACGTCGCCGCGTTGCAGGCGGATGTGGCTTCGGCAGTGGCCGTGCTGGACGCGGTATTCGAGATCAAGGACTTCACGCCGGTGATCCAGCTCGAGCAGAACGTCACGGGTTCGCTGAGTGTCACGCGCGCGGTGATCGGCGGCGACAACGCGTACCTTCTCGACACGAAGGGGAAACGCGTGTTGCGCACGCCGCTCGACGCGGGCACGCCGCCGGAGACGATCCTTGCTGACGGCGGCATGGGCGGCTTTGTGACGGCGGGGCGCCCCGTCCAGATCACCTGGTCGGAGCAGGCCCAGGAGCTGCTCATCCTCGACGACAAGCGGCAGGCGTTCAGCTACACCCCCGGCGCGAACACCGCCGTTCCGCTCACCGTGCGCGGCACCGACGGGATCGGATCGGTCGATGCCGCGACGACGTCTGGCGGGAACCTCTACGTGCTCGACGTCAAGGGAAGCCAGGTGTGGCGCTACCTTCCCGGCCAGGGCGGGTTCGACAGCGAGCGGACGGCGTTGCTGGAAGGCGCGGACCTGAAGGACACGACGGAACTTGCGGTGGGGCAGGACGTCTACGTCCTCGATGCGAGGCAGGGCGTCCGGCGCTTCGTGGGCAAGGCGGAGGCGCCGTTTGGTCTCGCGGGGATCGATACGCCGATGATATCCCCGGCATCGCTAGCGGTGCTGCCCGGCTCGAACCGGATCGTGGTGGCGGACCGCGGCAACAAACGCGTGGTGGTCGCGTCGGCGGAGGGGACGTTCCTGCGGCAGATCGTGAGCCCCGCGTTCACGGACCTGCGAGCGGTGGCAGTGGACGAAGGGACGGGCACCTTATACGTCCTCAACGGCGCGACCTTGCTGAAGGCGCCGTTCCCGCCGTGAGGTCAGCGGGCTGCCAGTTCGGCGGGGGCGCGTTCCCACTGATGGCCTGACGGATGGAGCTGGAACTGGAGATCAGTGGCGACGTCGTGGAACGGCAGGAACTGCTGAACGGCGCGCAGATGGTGACGCTCGAGGGTGCGAGTGCCGATGGTGCGTGGACGTTGTCGAGCATCATCGGCTGGAACATCGGCTTGGAGTCGAACGCGGGCGAGGGCGACCTGACGCTTGCGCGTGTTGATGGCAACGAGCTCTACGGGACCGTCGTGTCCGCTCGCGTGGCCGAGCGTGCGGGCGGCTTCACGCTGGCGTTGCGGTACGAGATCGATGGTGGTGCCGGCGCGTTCGATGCTGTAGCCGGCAGCGCTCGCGCCGAAGTCGAGCTGGAGCAGGAACGTTTCTGCGGCTGGTGGAAGCTGTCCGTGAGCGCCTGAGCCGGATTGCCGCCGGACCGATGATGTCGCCACAATGATCCGTGCCGACCTCGAAGCCGCGCGCCAGGGCTGCCAAACCGCCGCCGGATCTCGACGCCCTGCTCAAGTACCGCGGGAAGCGAAAGTTCGATCAGACGCCAGAGCCGGAGGCGGGGACGGCGCCCGCGGAGGGCGACCTCACGTTCGTCGTCCAGCAGCACGCGGCGACGCGCATGCACTGGGATTTCCGGCTGGAGGTTGACGGCGTTCTCGCGTCGTGGGCGGTCCCGCGTGGACCTTCGCTGAATACGAAAGACAAGCGGCAGGCGGTCCACGTGGAGGACCACCCGTACGATTACGGCGGCTTCGAGGGCGTGATCGCGAAGGGCAACTACGGCGCCGGCCAGGTCATCGTCTGGGACAACGGCACGTACACGCCCGACGAGGGCAACGTGACGTCCTGGGCCAACAAGTCCGAGGGCAGCGCCCGCATGCGCGAGGGGATCGAGAACGGGAAGATCTCGATCACGATGCGAGGTCACAAGCTGCGCGGCTCGTGGACGCTCGTGCGCATCGCGAAAGATCCGAAGACGTGGCTGCTGATCAAGCATCGGGACGAGTACGCGTCCGAGACGCGTGACATCCTCGAGGAGGACGGCTCGGTCCTGAGCGGGTTGAGCATCCAGGACCTGAAGGAGGGCCGCATGCCGCCGCTCGCGCAGGCCGCGGGTGGCGCACCGCACGCCGATGCGCGAGAGGCGTCGGTGCCCGACCCGCGCACGCTGCGTCCGATGCTGGCGACGCTCGTGGAGGCTCCGTTCTCGCGCGAGGGCTGGCTCTTCGAGCCGAAGCTCGACGGCGTGCGCGCGCTGGCGTTTCTGCGTGAAGGCAAGGTGGATCTGCGGACGCGCCGCGGCAACCAGGTGTCGGTGCAGTTCCCGGAGGTCGTCGAGGCGGTCGCGGCGCAGCCGGCGGCGACGGCGATCTTCGACGGCGAGATCGTGGCGATCAACGAACGGGGCGCGCCCGATTTCCAGGAGCTGCAGCCACGGATCAACCTCTCGCGGGCCGCCGAGGTCGCGCGCATCGCTGCCGAGACGCCCGCCTATTACTACCTGTTCGACCTCCTGTATCTCGACGGATACGACCTGCGCGGCGTGCCCCTTGCCGAGCGAAAAGAGCTGTTGCGGCGCGTCGTGTCGACAAGCAGTCACCTGAAGCTCGTGGAGTACATCGAGCGAGAGGGCGAAGATCTGTACCGTGGGGCGTCCGGCCTGGGCTTCGAGGGCATCGTCGCCAAGCGTGCCACGAGCACATACGAAGCCGGCGTGCGGAGCCGCGCCTGGCTCAAGATGAAGGACGCGCTGGAACAAGAGTTCGTGGTGGGCGGCTACACGGAAGGCGAGGGGTCGCGCAGCAAGACGTTCGGCGGCCTGCTCGTCGGGTACTACGCCGGCGACGAGTTGCGGTTCGCCTCGAGTGTGGGCTCGGGGCTCAGCGACAAGATGCTGGCGGCGGTGAAGGCGCGGCTCCAGCGCATGGGCACGGACAGATCGCCGTTCGCGAATCCGCCGACGGCCGTGGGCGGACGCTGGTCCGGTGGCAATGCGGCGCGCTGCTACTGGGTGAAGCCGGAGCTTGTGGCGCGGGTGAAATTCGCCGCGTGGACGCGCGAGGGGAATCTGCGCGCGCCGGTGTTCGTCGGGCTCCGCGACGATATCGATCCCAGGACCGTCCGGAGGGAAGAGGCACCGCATGAGTCGGTATCCGTTATCGTCGACGAACAGACCGACCCGCCGTCTGCCGGCGGGCGACTGGAGCGCGCCGTTGCAGCGATCCTGGAGCAGCTGGCCGCGGAGTCGAAGAGCGAATTCATGCTGGACGTCGACGGCGTGCCGATCAAGCTCACCAATCTGGACAAGGTCTTCTGGCCGGCGACGCCCGAGCATGGCCCCCGGACGAAGCGAGAACTCATCCGCTACTACGCGCGCGTCGCGCCGTATGTGCTGCCGCACCTAAAGGACCGACCGCTGACGCTCACGCGCTACCCGAACGGGATCGCCGCCGCGTCGTTCTACCAGAAGCACTGGCCTTCGACGTTCCCGAAAGAGTTCCGCGTGGAGCGCGTGTCCATCTTCTCATCGAGCGGGGGAGGGGACGGCGAGTACGTGCTGGTGAACAACCTGCAAACGTTGATCTGGCTCGCGCAGCTCGCCGACCTGGAGATCCACGCGTGGATGGCGAGGACGAACCCGGAGCCGGACGCGCGCGGCCTGTCGACGGTGTCGTCCGGCTCGGCGGCGAACCTCGATGCGAGCGTGCTGAACTATCCGGATTACATGATCTTCGACCTGGACCCGTACATCTACGCGGGACACGAGAAGAAAGGCGACGAGCCGGCGCTGAACCGCAGGGCGTTCGAGAAGACGCGAGAGATCGCGTTCTCGCTCAAGGAAGTGCTCGAACAGCTCCGGCTGTCCTCGTTCGTGAAGACCACGGGCAGGACCGGCCTGCACGTCTATGTGCCCGTGATTCGCCATTACACCTACGACCAAATCCGAGCCGCGTCCGAAACCATCGGCCGCTTCATGATGCAGATGCACCCGGACGACCTCACCATGGAGTGGGCGACGCAAAAGCGGACCGGCAAGATCTTCTTCGACCACAATCAGAACACGAGCGGAAAGACCCTGGCGGCGCAATACTCGTTGCGACCCTCGGAGTTCGCCGGTGTTTCCGCGCCCGTCACGTGGGAGGAGTTGAAGCGCAGCTATCCGACCGACTTCGACATCGATACGGTGCCAGCGCGCGTTGAGCGCGTCGGCGATCTCTGGCAGCACATCCTGGAAGCGAAACAGGATCTCAGGTCACTGCTGGAGGCGTGACGCCGGCGACGCGCCGTGATCTCGCGCGCGGGCATCGATTGCCATGCAAGCGCGCGTACCATAGGGTGGATGCACAGACGGGCATCCTGCGAAGAGGGTTGATGGGCGAGCGGCCACATTCTGGCATCGATGTCCCGGGCGTGGTCGGGCGACGCGACTTCCTGCGCGCGGCGGCGGCCGCCTCCGCCGGCTCGGCGGCGCTGCTCGCCTTCGGATGTTCATCGTCGTCGAAGGATAGCGCGACGGCGACGGCGCCGGCCGAGACGCCGGGGCCGGGCGTCACGCCGGCCGCTGCGGGCGGCATCACGCCCGTCATGCTGACCGCAGAGTTCGCGGTGAATCAGCCGAATCGATTCGCCGTGGGGCTGCTCGACGCGCAGCGGCGCATCGTCAGCGGCGCGGACGTGCATCTCCGCTTCTTCACGATAGCGGCGGACAACTCGAACGGGTCGGTGCGTGCCGAAGGCGACGCCGTGTTCGAGCAATTGAGCATCACCGGTGCCCATGCGCACGACCGGACGACGGGCGAGCCGCCGACGGGCGACGACATTGGCTTCTACGTGGCGACAGTGCCCTTCGACCAGGTGGGGTCGTGGGGCGTGGAGATGCAGGTGAAACCGAAGGACGGTTCGGCCGGCGCGACCGTCCAGGCGCCGTTCAAGGTGCTGCAGGCATTCCAGACGCCCGGCCCTGGCGCGGAGCCTCCCAAGAGCCAGAACGACACGGTGGCGACCAATCCGAACGCGGCGAGCCTCTGCTCGCGCGACCCGGCCTGTCCGCTCCACGACAAGGTCATCGGTGATGTGATCGGCAGGGGGCGCCCGCTGGTCGTCCAGTTCAGCACCCCGGCGTTCTGTCAGACGCGCTTCTGCGGTCCGGTGCTCGAAGTCGTGCTGGACCAGGCGCCCGGGTTCCAGGACAATATCGACTTCGTCCACATCGAGGTGTGGCAGGACTTCCAGCTCCAGAAGCGGCGTGCGGCGGTCGACGAATGGAAACTGCCGTCCGAGCCGTATACGTTCTTCATCGATAAAACCGGCGTCGTGGCGGCGCGCATCGAGTCGATCTTCACGGACAAGGAGCTGCGAGGGGCGCTGGAGAAGCTACCCGACCTGTAGCTCGCGCCCCGGCCCGGTGCGGCCCCACAGGCGAGATGCCGACTATTCCGTTGTCGGCATCTGAGGGGGGTTCGATGAAGCGCAGGTTATCCTCGATCCTGGCGGTCGGAGCGGTTGTGGCCGTCGCGTGCGGAAGCGGCGACAAGAAGCCCGCCCTGCCCGCGACCTCGACGCCCGTCGTGGCTGCGACGGAGCGGGCGGCGACACCCGTCCCCGATGCCCTCAGGGAGAGCGAACCGGCGCTCGGCGACGTCTTCGCCACGCTGTTCGGCAGCGGTGCGCTGGGCGGCGGGATCGCGGCTGGAGACGGCTCGGAACTCGCCGGCTACGGCCCCGGCGACGCGTCGCTCAAGCAGTATCTCCTCACGGAATCGGATCTCCCCGCCGGCTTCGCCGTTCAGGGCGCGGAGGCCGTGCGCATCCCCGACGGCATCTCGAAGGGTGGAGGTGGCGACGTTGCGTTGTCGATCGCCAGCAAGGGTGATTTCGCATCCGGACGTCCGACCGGGGCCGTGATGTTGATGTCGATGGCGATGAAGTTCGACGACGTGCAAGCGCTGGGGAGCCTCCTCGGCGACGCGCAGGGCCTCACCGACGAGCAGTTGCGCGACCAGATCGACGGGGCCGGCGGCGGCCTGGCCGGGATCACGGACGTCCACATCCTCGACGCCTCGGCCCTGGGGGATGGCGGCTTCGGGATGACGATGGCGCTCGACCTGAGCGGGCTGCTTGGGGCGTTCGCGGGCGCCGACACCGCGGATGACATAGCTCTGAAGGACGCCGTCATCAATATGAAGATGTACATCTTCGGGCGCGGCGACCTCGCGGCAGCGGTGTTGAGCATGACGTTCGGCGCCGGCGCCACGTCCGGTGTCGATGAGCTGGCGCTTGCACATGTCGTCGACTCGAAACTCCAGTCGCGGTAGGGATTGAGGACACGGACCGGCCGACTGACGGAGTCCTTGCCCGTACCTACCGCGACGCGTTGATCGGGGGTGCCGCGGCCATGGTCCGCTTTACCGTTCGCCGCGACGCGACGCGACGTCGAAGGCGCATCACGGCCGCCCGATTGCTCCCGCGCGAGTTTCGCCTCTACACTGACGACCATCCGACCGGAGGGGGCGAACGATTGAACTGCGGGGCCTGCGGGCACGCCAACCCGACTGACGCTGTGTTCTGCGAAGACTGCGGCGCGGACATCCTGCCCGCCTGTCCTTCGTGCGGTGCGACGAACTCCGCGACGGCCAGGTTCTGCAAGATGTGCCGCACGCCGTTGGGCGCGCCAGCGGCGGCCCCATCGCCTGCGCCACTCGCGGCCGCACCGCCGTCCGTGCGGCCGCCGTCGTCCCCGCCCCCCGCGCCGCCGCGCCTGCCCTCCTCGTTCGCCGGCGGGCGTTACAACGTGCGCTCGTTCCTGGGGGAGGGCGCGAAGAAGCGGGTGTTCCTTGCGCACGACACGAAGCTCGACCGCGACGTCGCCTTCGCGCTGATCAAGACGGAGGGTCT
>Ga0334722_10001341_pt1 | contig 31227 bp, 27 predicted proteins | sample C3_bottom_MG_FD_207210 | JGI IMG/M metagenome (GOLD analysis project Ga0334722, IMG submission 207210) | Sediment microbial communities from Yellowstone Lake, YNP, Wyoming, USA - C3_bottom | ecosystem: Environmental > Aquatic > Freshwater > Lake > Sediment | place: USA: Wyoming | collected... | reverse complement strand
GATCTACCGTCGTTTATCTGCTGCTGTTCTGATCCAAATGCATGACCCGTTGAGGAGGATATGACAAAAATTAGAAACAACTATCATAGGTGCTTGACAGGTTTAATACATATCAGCTTGTTTAATGAGGCGAGCCGAAGGGAGCTCTTGGAGAAAGTGCAGCATGACTTGCGTGTGGATGTCCGCTATGGCCTCGAGCTCGGGGAATGTAGATCTCAGCACTCTCTTGATATCGACCTTCACCGCGGTTATCATGCTGCATAAAGATTCTCGTTCTCTGGCAATATCCCTCAGGTCCTGGATATCCTGAGAAACAACCAAATGCGATATGGAATCCCTGTGCGCCAGGAGAAAGCGTGCTATGGTCAGCGCATCCTTCTTGTCGGTCTTCGTCTTCCGCAGAGAAAGTTTTGCAAAATTCGTAATAACCAGCGGGTTGACTATGACAGTGTCAATCCCTTGAGCGCTCAGGTGTGAAAAGAGATTAATGTGATAACACCCTGTGGACTCCATAGCAACCGCAACCTCTTTGGTTTCTTTGCATTGGGCTGTGATTAACTGCAGCAGCTCCGCAAATCCTTGTGCATCCATAGAGCAGCTGATACGAAACAACTCGATTCCTTCCGCATCGAGGCCAGCGGCTGCGAAGAGATCTTTCGAGACGTCAATCCCAACGAACAGCTTTTGCATCATTGCACCTCCTTTTTCTAAGTTAGGCAGGCACTGCCTCCCAACCAATCCTCCATCGTAACCAGGGTTCTAAGACCCAATCTACTTATCATGGCTGAAGGAGACAGGGAACACACTATACTAATGGCTCTGACGCCAAGGGAGTACTTCGTTCTCCTGCCTTGCTGCATTCCTAATTCATTTATACCATATCTAAGAGTAGGAGGGAGAAGTGGTGAATCGCTGGGACTTCTGAAATCTGTTGTTTAGGAGCCGCAAGAAACGATTATCAAAGGTTGAACCTTTTGAGGTGTCCAGTCACAAGTCGCATATGGTATAAAGGTCGCCATTTCATAATTATGAACTGGGGAAGAAATTATTGATCGTCGGAATGTTATTTCAGATCCGAAGTTGTCACAGACAAAAGGACTCATCGGTAGTTATCCTGACCATCGAGAAGGCGATAGACGATACTATCAATTTCGTCCAGGAGTTCCTTGAACCGGCCACAGTAGCTCTTTGATTTTGAGAATAGATCTTCTCGCAACATCTGAATTGCAGCATCGTCACAGAGCTCATAAGTAATATGTCCCTGCTGTAATGCAATGCGCTCACGTATGAGGAGTTCATTTGCCTTTCTGAGAAAAGGCAAGAGCCTTTTTCTGAGTCCGTTAAGGCTCTTCCCGATTTCAGGATCGATACTGTTATCCAGCAGCACGGTTATCTGCCTGAGCATAACGTACAAAGTGCAGTATTCGAGTCCGCGCACACCACGCCTCCATTGAAGCAGAAGCGGATTTCTCCAGAACCAGAGAAAATTTCTGATGCCGAGGTCAATCAGATCAGAGGCCGCTGATTCAAGCTCGGAGGCAATGGCAAGAGCGAAAGACGGCTCGAATGACGCACTGCGTTTTTTGGGGAAACGTTTGGGAGTTTCATATTTTCCAGAGAATACACGGCCGTTCGAAAGATATTTCCAGAGATTCCTCAGTATGATTTCGCCGTTGCAGTCATCAATGGTATCAAAATGGATAAGAGAGAGAATGACCGCACCCTCACCATACCTGCCTTCGATCATCGCCGGCTCGCCTGCAATCCTGGATGGATCAAGGTTGATCTTATATAGTTGCTCCAGTTCAGCCCAGCTATTGGTTATTGCAATGTCACCGGTATTGAGGTCTGAGCTGAAAGAATCAGGAAGTGCCTTCCCGTACCGGGCCAGGACCCTGATCCCTTTTCCCATAGCTCCAAACTGGGGAGGCCACCACGCGTGAAAGATAGAATCCGGCATCCCATTCCAGATATCATGTTTTTGTGCCTTGACCCGTATCCTTCCACTGAAACTGGGGACCCTCTCTGTCGTCGGTTTTCTGTGAACATTGAGAAGTCCAAGACTATCGCTTGTAGCAAGACCTGCCCCGCCGCAGAAACCGAGATAACCTCCGCCATCCCTCACAAAATCTCTGATAGCCGCGGTCCCCTCAGCCCCGAGTGACTTCAATTTATTGGAAGACCACCCGCCCGGGACGAAGATGAACGAGTAATTCTCAAGACATCCGGCACGTACATCTTCCGCGCGGACAAGTTGGAAGGGAAGACCTTGTTTTGTTAACGCGGTATATGCCATGATGCCCCAGAGAAAAGACTCATCCCAGAGAAGAGCAGCTCCCTTTTTAGTATGACGCGTCATATCTTTTATAAGAGGCTTCTCAACCTTTTTGTATATACTGCTTCTTTTTTTCATATCCGCGCGGGGTTATTATCAGCCCGTTCCAGGCAAAGGACTTCGAGTTGCCAATGATGACCGTTGACTGCATATCTATATCATTGCTAAGCATCTGCTCTAAATCAGTTATGATGATCAATTCGTTTTCTCTCATAGCCGCTTTGACAATGCCAACCGGTGTTTCGGGAGCTCTATGCCCGAGGATGATCTCCCGGGCCCTGCCAATATGGCCTGCACGTCCCTTGCTCTTGGGATTATACAGTGCTATTACAAAATCTGCCGCTGCTGCTGCCTCGAGTCTCTTTTCGATTGTCTCCCAGGGCGTCAGTCTGTCCGAGAGGCTTATGGCAGCAAAATCATGCATAAGCGGAGCGCCGAGGCGTGATGCGCAGGCATTCAACGCCGAAATGCCGGGGATAATCTCGACCGAAGGCAGCATTGCTGCGGGGCTGCGTTTAGCCGGTGCGTCGTCCGCGTCTGTCTTCATCAATTCAAGGACAAGCCCTGCCATGGCATAGACGCCGGGGTCGCCTCCACTGACGACCGCGACATTCCTGCCCTCTCCAGCAAGTTCAATTGCCTTTCTGCAGCGATCGATCTCCTGGGTCATCCCGGTCGATATAATTTCCTTGCCTCTTGTCAGTTCTTGTATGAGATCAAGATAGGTGCCGTATCCGACGATGACATCAGCCTCACGGATGCACCTCTGTGCGTGGGGAGTGATATGATCGATACTACCCGGCCCCGTGCCCACGACGAAGACCTTCCCCCTATTGCTCTTTGCGATCCCGTTTCTTTTGTTTATCGGAGCATCTTTTTTTCCGGCAACTGCAACCGTCACGTTGCCTTTTTTCTGTTTTGACACAATAAGATTTCCTCCTCCTGATGCTAGAATTGCCGAGGGCTCGGCTACTGCCTTTGCGCCGGTTGCCCTCAGAGCTGCATCTGATACGGCAATCCCCGCAACGGTATTTAATTCATCGGCACTGAAGATCGCAACTGGCAGGTGATACTTGCTGGCAAAGTCCCTCAGTCCTGGTTCTGCAGCTTTAAGGTCGATTGTTGCCAGGGAGCAGACCGAAAGAAATGCCAGGTCATTACGGTCAAGGGTCTGCATCACCACCTCTTCGATTTCGCCTGCAGATGTTCCGCGGTTGCATCCAATACCGAGTACCAGCGTCTGCGGCCTCAGGTAAACAGCCTGGGTAAGGCTCCGTCCCTGCATAATCTTTCTGCTTGTCACTATCATGTCAGCCGAGTCAGCCGTAATTACTCTTATGAACGGTTCCGGCAGGGGAAGCTCCCTTTCACTGAATATCAAAAGGGAGCCCTCATTAACCAGTCTGGTTCCGATCCTGGCGAGAAGATCTTCATTTTCTACGATGAGTCCATTGTCCCTCGCCCAGAGGTCTACAGCCGGCAGATCATTTACATCCGATGCCGTCGTAATAACAGGCGCACCGCCAAGAAATCCTGCGATCGCTTCTGCCATCTGGTTCGCTCCCGCAAGATGCCCTCCGAGGAGGCTAATTGCATAATCTCCTTTATCATCAAGAACAACGACCGCAGGATCTGTTTTTTTGTCCTTGATGAGCGGCGCGATCGACCTCAGCACAATGCCTGTTGCCATGATGAAGACAAAGCCCCTGCCGGGCAGCCACCCGTCACAAAGGACCTGCTTATTAAAGCGTTCCACTACAGCACCGGGATAGAACTTTATCAGTTTTTCAGCCAGGGCCCGTCCCTTATCAGTGATATAGAAGATTGAGATGCTACTTTCTGTATTCATTTTCTGTATCTATTTTCTGTATTCGTGGCTGAATTTCATGTCATAGAGCTTTGATGTCTTGCCGGTCTTTCCTGCTGAGGCCCTCAAAGATTCTCCGACATAGATGAGTGCGGTCTTTCTAATGCCCGCCTTTTTGACCTTTCCGGCTATTGTCTCAAGAGTACCCCGGACGATTTTCTGCTCAGGCCATGATGCTTTTTCTATAACAACAATGGGGGTGGCCTCCGGATATCCCTGCATCAATTCCTTGACAACGTTATCGATCATACCCACGCTCAAAAAAATCACCATCGTGGCACGATGTCGAGCAAGACTCGAGAGTTTCTCCAGCTTCGGGACCGGTGTTCTCCCTTCAAGCCGGGTAAAGATAACGGTCTGACTAATCTCAGGTATCGTCAGTTCCTGCCCAAGCGCCGCTGCCCCGGCCAATCCGGATGAGACACCAGGTACCACCTCATAGGAGATCTTCAGTTTTCTGAGCCGTTCGATCTGCTCTGATATGGCGCTGTAGAACGATGTATCACCTGTATGGAGTCTGACCACAAGCTTATTCCGGGCAACCGTCTGTTTCATGACCGTGATGATCTCGTCGAGGTGCATGGCTGCCGAGTCATAGATCTGCGCCTTAATCCCGTCGAGGATTACCGGATTCACCAGACTGCCTGCGTAGATAACAACGTCTGCGGCATCGAGAAGCTTCCTGCCTTTAAGTGTTATCAGTTCAGGATCTCCCGGGCCCGCGCCAACGAAATACACAACAGTTTTTTTCTGAGCTGTTTTCTTCTGCTTTGTGTCCATAGGTCCATACCCTTTCATTGCTGTCATTTCCGTATAATCACGATCGAGAAGTAGTTGAGGTCTTCCTCCCTGACTTCCCTCAGATCGCGGACGATCTTCTCATCCTCCATGCCTGCCCTTGCCACATAGACAGCCTTGTCCAGGAGATCAACGGCTTTCAAGGTGGATACGATGCTCAAAAAAACCTTGCTCACTTTCATGAGAACAACGGTCTCAAATTGCGCTAACACATCACGAAGATCTTCGGTATAGTTTGCCGGAAGGATCGCCACCCGGTCGTTTGCTATACCCAGATAGGTCCCTGAGCGAGCTGCGGAGGCGGTAATGGAAGAAACCCCCGGGACCAGTTCTATTGAAATATCGGGGTTAAGATCAAGCAGCCGGGCATGAAGATAAAAGAAGGTGCTGTATATCGTTGGATCGCCGAGCGTGATGAAGGCAACGTCAATTCCACTATTAAGGCGTTCCATGACGGCTTCTACCGTATCCTGCCACTGCGCATCGAGGTCGTTCTGTACAGCAGAACCGCGGGTCTTTTTCATCGGGAAATAGGCCTCGATAATCTCCTTGCCCGAGAGGTCAACTGCCTTTTCCACGATTGAGAGTGCCAGGCTGCTGCCTTCTTCTCTGCCTTTCGGCACAAACACGGTCGCCACCTGCCTGAGTATCCGTACCGATTTCAGGGTCATCAGCTCGGGATCTCCGGGTCCCACCCCCAGTACATAGAGTCTGCCTGTCATATATTTTTTTCTCCTGAAATAATAAATATTGGATTCAGACCGCTCATATGCAGCCTGCCGGCAACGGGCCTTGAGCGAGAGACCGTCACCTCTGATACTGATACAAGAAAACCGGCCTGCTCAAGACAGGCTATCCCTTCATGCAGGGTGTCGAGCATTGTCGCCGTAATGACTACGATGCCTGCATCCATGCATTTGTCGATGAGCGTGATGATATCCTTAAGTCTGCCTTTACTTCCACCGATAAAAACCCTCTGAGGCACCGGCAGTCTGCTCAGAATATCAGGCGCCATGCCATTTACGATGGTGATATTGGCAGCTTCAAACGTGTTTTTGTTCTTTCTGATATGGGCCAATTGCCCGGCATCCTTTTCTACTGCATAAACCTCTGAACCCGGGCAGACCCGGGAGATTTCCAGGGATACGGAGCCTGAGCCTGCACCGATGTCCCATACCGTACATTCGGAGACGAGTTTCAGTTTATGGATAGCAACGGCCCTCACTTCATCTTTCGTGATCAGCCCGCGACTGTGAGAGATCGCATCTTCTGAAAGGCCGAAGAGAGGCAACCCTCGCGGAATGGACTTATCAGTATCAGCGTCATCTTTCATGACAATCACAACGTTAGGATCTGAAAATGCCAGGCCTCCAATCTCTTCCGCCGTGCCCTTTGTGATCTTTTCTTCGGGATAGCCAAGTTTCTCGCATACATAGATGATAAGTTGATGCGAAATGGTTGAAGCTTGGGCTGACGCATTAAGAAAAGAGGCAATAGCAGCCGGGTTCTTTTCCCTGTCGGTGAGCATGCATATTTTGCTATGCGTGCGGACCAGGAGAGGGAGGTCCTCAAGGTCGTACTTCAATTTTCTCCTCTTTTCAGGGTTAGGACCACCATGAAGGCTCATCAGCAAGGCATCATCCCATGGTATTCCGATACGCGAGAATGCAAGTTGAATGCTTGAAAGGTCTGGCAGTATATCAATATTTTCCCGCCCAAATTCCAGGATAGCCCTTCTTCCAATACCAAAAAAAAGGGGGTCACCTGAGGCCAGAAGCACCACGGGCCCTGATTCAACACGCACATCACTCTCTAACAGACACAGTCTGATAGCATCTATGGTCTCGTCAACAGAATTGATCACCTGCATCCTGTCTTTGACGGCTCCATATTCATCGTATCGGCTGAAGACCAGAGCCAATCGCTGCGACGTAAATATGACACGAGCGTCCAGCAGGGTTTGCCGACCTTTCTGATCGAGCGGCCTGTAGCCGATACCTATGACCGCCAGCCTACTCATGATGAGCGATGACCGTACCCTCATAAGATATCAGATATATGGTCACCGGGATCCCGTTCGTGAAGGATTCTGCAAACTGCCGTGCAGCAGCGCAGACATTTGCCAGGATGGCCCCAGTATTGTTGACGGGCGACGCCAGCAGCAGATCGAGGATCTCCCGGGCAGTATTGAATTCAGAGACATCTTTATCAATAGGGGCGCCGAGTGCTTTGACAAATTCAGCGGCCTTTTTCGTATCCAGCGCACCGTGGCGCACATGGGTCTGCGGTGTCACCATGGCTATCTTGAGCATCTTTGCCCATTGCGCGGAAAGGTGTATCCGGCTGAAATTATGCTCAGCGGCTGCCCGAAGCGCGTACTCGAGATAATCGCCCATCATAACGTACATCTCTTCAGGCAGTTTATAATGGGCCATATGAGCATGCTCCGAAGTTCTTCCTGATGAGAGCACAATCTCCGTGTGACCCATGGCCATGGCCACATCCATTGAGGCAGAGATCGTTGCCGTCCATGCCTCGGTTGAGATCGGTCTGACGATTCCGGTAGAGCCAAGAATCGAGAGGCCCCCCACAATGCCGAGTCTCGAATTAAGTGTCTTCTTTGCGAGTCGCTCCCCGTCAGGCACCGAGATCGTCACTTCGAGTCCCTGCATTCCTGAAAAGATGGCTTCTTTTCTAGCCTCTGATACCGCTTCCTGAATCATCCTCGTCGGCCCTGGATTTATGGCCGGCTCGCCTATTCGCACCGGAAGACCAGGCCGCGTCACCGTACCGACGCCTGTCCCGCCACGGATGATCAACCCGGCATTATTATGATCGTCTCTCATGGCCGCATCCGACCGTATCTCTGCTCCATTGGTGATATCGGGATCGTCGCCCGCATCTTTGATTACCGATGCCCAGGCAGTTTTCTCTCCCAGCATAAACCCTGCATCATGAATCCTGAATATATGTCTGCTTCCATCAGGAAAAGGAATCTCTACCTGCTGCGGGATGACGATTTCCCGGAGTTCGGGGGCGAGATCAGATGCACCGTCTGCCCGGGCACGTATCGTCCGGCAGAGTATGGTTACCGCGGCCTTCGACGCGGCTGCAGCACACGCTCCGGTTGTATATCCTGATCTGAGCTGTCTACTTTTCGATCCCAACTCTTGCCTTTACCCCTTTTTTGCCGTAATGTTTTATCTCTTTCATCTCGGTGACAAGGTCCGCAGCTTCGATGACCCTTTCATCTGCATATCTTCCCGTGATTATAAGCTCAAGCCCCGTCGGCTTATGTTTGATAAATTCAAGCAGGGCATCAACGCTGATCAGTCCGCGCTTAACAGCGACATTCGCCTCATCGAGAATAATAATATCATAGTCGCGTGACAGCATAACATCCCGGGATTCTTTCAGTCCCTTCCGGGCCGCTGCAATATCCGAGGTGGTTACCGGGCGATTCAGGATAAGGCCTTTTCCATACTGCCTTACGGTTATGCAGTCCTCAAACCGTTCAAGCGCCTGGTGTTCGCTGCACTTTTTCCTTTTAATAAACTGGGCAATGAAGATCCTGTGGCCAGCGCCCGCAGCACGCAAGGCAAGGCCCAGTGCCGCGGTAGTTTTGCCCTTGCCGCTGCCGGTATAAACCTGAACGTAGCCCCTACGCATCTGTCCTGTTGAAGAGGTTGATGATCTCACGCCGCGCTTCACCGACGGTAAGCGGTACTTTTGAGAATGGAAGGCGGTCATCATGCTTGAGTCTGTAAATCATTTCGGCGATATGCGGTAGTCTCAGCTTTACCTGAGTCATCTCATCCGGCGTATTGAAGACCTCCTCAGGGGTGCCACCCCTCACGATGCTACCCTTGCTCAGGATGTAAAGCCTGTCAAGGAAGAGCGGCACCAGATCAACGCTGTGGGTAGCCATGACTATGGTTACGCCCTTATCCTTACTCAATGAAGTCAACAGACTCATCATGCGGTACTCCCCCATAGGGTCTAGACCTGCAGTTGGCTCATCGAGGAGTAAAATCTCATGTCCCATCGCAAGCAGTCCTGCGATACAGATCCTTTTCTTCTGTCCGTAGCTGAGGTTATGAATTGCTTTGTTCTCATAGCCCTCCATATCAACATCCCTCAGTGCAGCAAGAACCCGCTCTCTGACCTCATTCTCCTGGAACCCCATGTTCAAAGGACCAAAAGCTACGTCCTCGAACACCGTAGGGGCAAAAAGCTGATCATCCGGGCTCTGAAAAACAAGGCCGACTTTGCTGTAGATTTCCCTTGCTGAAAGCCTGCGGACGTCTCTGCCATCGAGCAGGATACTGCCGCTGAAGTCTTTTAGCAACCCGTCCATAAGCCGCAGAAGCGTTGTTTTGCCTGATCCGTTTGAACCGAGTATGCCAACGAACTCTCCGTTATGGACCGAAAGACCTATATCTGACATCGCACGAGTTCCGTCAGGATACGTGAATAAGTCAATGCTGACAGAAAGTCTGATCACCGGGTCCATATGATCCCCATCACCGCAATAACCAGAATAGACAACGAGACTTCGGCCAACCTGAAAGGTTTCTGTTTCAAAAGCGGCATGGTACCGTCATATCCTCTCTGTACCATGGCAACGGTCGTGTTATGACTATTGTCAAATGCCTTGAGCGTCAATGATCCGGCAAGCACGCCGAAAGAGTTCAGCCCGCGTCTGATTTTTGTGTAACCAAGCCGGTTTTTCTGTGCGTTATAGATCACCATCCCGTCTTCGAAGAGCAGAAAGATATACCGGTAGGCGAACATCGATATCTCTACAAAACTCCGGGGAACCCGCATCCACGAAAGGCCGGCCATGAGTTCATTGAAGGGCGTAGAAAACCCGAGCACTGCGACGATTGAGACAGCTCCCATAATCCTGCACGCTATCCGTATTCCTTCCATGAGTCCGTCCGAATGCCCGATGACGGTGATGCCGAACCATGCGAAGGAGAAGAGAGTCTCTTTTCCGGAAAAAAAAAGCTTCAGTATCAGGACAACTGAAACGATGAAGAGCGGTTCTGAAAACCGCAGAAGAAATCTTTTCAGGGGTATTTTCATTTTATAACAAAGCCCCATGCCCGAGATGAACACGAACAAGGGGAAAAAAATGCCTCTATAGCTCAACACCATGACTAAAATCATCAGGGAGGAGATGATCTTGACCCTGGCGTCGGTCCTCGAAAGAAAATGCTCTTTTCTTGTTTGCTCAGTGAATATTTCCATGTCCGTTTCCTGTTCTATCTGCACTCTTGTCTTTTTTCTGCTCGGTGAGCATCCGCCAGTAATAACCCCCTGCGAACCCCCCAATAGTCCCGGCGAGGAGGAAGACGAAGAGGAGGAGGTCCCCCTGATCGGTATTGATCAGAGGCTCTCTTGCCTCCCTGCCATGCTCCTTTGCAAACTTCTTCACAACAGACTCGTCGATGCCCTGCCACTTCTCGGATTCGGCACCGCAGTCGGATTGCTGCAGGCTAAAGGCCGGAAACAGAAAGAAAACAGCATATATAAGAAGAGATATAAGCCAAGTTCTGTTGCGTCTTTGCCGATTGCCGAACATAGACCTCTGACCGCTCATATCGCTATTTCCTCAGGTTTCAGAACGCGCATTTTCACCAGAAGATCGGGCCTTTTTTTATAAAGGAGGACGACCATCCCTGCTGTCATCGCCCCTTCGAGTATTCCAAGCGGCAGCTGTGTTGGGATAAAGGCGATAAGGATCTTCCAGAAGAGAGGGACAAAGGCCGTGTCTCCCCTGATGCCGGAGGCGAGTTCGACGGATGTCGTGATATAGGTCGCCCAGTCCGCCAGCAGCCCGGCCATGAAACCTGAAATCGACAAATTCACTTTCATGAACCGCAGGGCCTTGAACGTCAGATATCCGGCAAAGGAGCCCATGACGCCCATGGATACGATATCAGCACCCATCGTGCTCAGTCCGCCGTGGGCAAGGAACAGCGCCTGAATCAACAGGGCCACGGCAGCAATCAATACGCTGATTGTGGGACCCAGAAGTATCCCTGACATCCCTGTTCCGCAGGGATGGGAGCATGTTCCAGCTGACGGAACGGGGATGGGCATGCAGGAAATAATGAACACGACAGCAGCCATGAGCCCAACAAGAGGCTTGAACGACAGGTCAACAGCCGACAGTTTCTTTAACCTCTGCAGTCCGGCGGCAACAAACGGAGCCGCAACAACAAACCAGAGTGCAGCCCAGTTGAGCGGCAGAATACCCTCTGAGATATGCATGGCATGGGCTTCGCAAACAGTAAGCACTATACAACTAATAGTGATCACTAAAAGATACAAGCCCTGAACTGCATACTTTGAATTCAAGACTTTCATTTATTCTCGGTTGCCATCTTTAATAACGCGTTTATTATGGCTGCTGCTACAGGGCTGCCGCCTTTTCTGCTCAGATTCGTTATAAACGGAAAGCTCTGGGCAGCGAGAAGTGACTTGGACTCAAGCGCCTTTACAAAACCGACAGGCACCCCCACGACCAGGGGACCGTTGGAACTATTGTTCAATAATTCTATGGTTTTGAGCAGGGCAGTCGGGGCATTGCCTACCGCGATGATGCCGATATTCTTGTTTTCCTTTAACGCCTTTTCTATCCCGATTTCAGATCTGGTGATCCCCGGCGGCGGGGCTGTAGTGTTGCTTTTTTCCGGGAGATTGCATATCACCTTTCCACCCAAAGAGCTCAGCAGTTTCTTGTTTATCCCGGTTCTGACCATCTCGACATCGGTGAGTATATCCTTGCCTGCGCGCAGCGCCGCAATACCCTGTGTTATCGCCTCGGGATGGAAGACCAGCGTCTTTTTGAATTCAAAATCAGCAGTGGCATGAATAACCCGCGTAACCACCGGCTGCTGCTCAGGAGGAATGCTGCTCAGATCTTCTTCATCTTCGATAATCTCGAAGCTTCTTCTCTCGATATCTTCCGGTACTTTGAAAGTGGCAGATCTGATCCTGTCTATGACGATCTTTACCAGGTCCTCATGGAGACCAAGGGGATCACTGTAGATAAACTCTATGCTGGGATATTGCAGCCGCGCCTGATCAACCATTTCCGGTATGTCTTTTGTCACATGCATACCGGGACTGAGGAAAAAGGGATGGAGTATGATCCGCTTTGAGCCAGATTCGCTGCATATCCGTATAGTCTCTGCTATGTCCGGCTCGCCAAACTGCAGGTATGATACCCGGACGCACTGTTTGTCACATCCGGGATGGATCGTATTGTGAAGGAGGTTTCCGATAACCTCTATGTTGTTGGCCTCTTTCCGCGGACTGCCATGCCCTATGAGAATAATCTGTTCCATATCGTTTATTACCTTTCCTGCTGCATACTGTGAATAAACCTTTCGGCGGCATCCGGTCTGCTTCCGAAGTGAAGGTGAATGTAACTGGCAAGGGTATTCTTGTACTGATACCCCTCGTCCGGCAGTGCCGTGCCAGCCCGGTCCGTAATCTTATAATTTAATTCTATATTAGGGTCTGGGCAGTCTTCGGCTATCTCGGAATAGTGGAATTCATGTCCACGGAATGACTCGCCTTTCATCCCCAGAATTCCATCATTCTTCAATGTAATCTCCCTGTAGCCAATGCGGGATCTGCCCTGACGCATCTTTGTTCTGAACGGAAAAACGCCTGCCATGGGAAAATAGCGGCTGTCCTGATCATAGAGCCCTGCAGAAAGATACATCATCCCGCCGCATTCAGCGTATATGGGTCTTGATGTCGCGGCCCAGTCTCTGATAGAGCCCAGCATGGATCTGTTTTGAGACAGTGTCTCTGCATAGAGCTCGGGATAGCCGCCGCCGATATAGACCACGTCAGTGCCTTCCGGAATTGCCTCGTCGACAAGAGGGCTGAAGCGTATGATCTCGGCTCCGGCTTCTCTGAGAAGATCGAGGTTGTCTTCATAGTAAAAGCAGAAGGCCTTGTCATAAGCCACCGCAACACGGCAGACCGGGGGTGTTTGAGGCGCTGCCTGCAGGCCTGGCAGATCCCCGCCTATGTTCAGCCCATTCATTCGGCACCCGAGCGAAAGCATGGCATCAATATCAATGTTCGAGATTACTGTGTCGGCCAGCCGGTTAAGATTTTCCAGGGTGAGTGGGTCTTCCTCCGCCGTGATCAGACCCAGATGCCGGTGTGGTATCTCAAAATTCAGGTCCCGGGGCAGGAACCCGAAGACGGGGATATCCTTAACGCCTTCTTTGAGCCGGTTGAAATGATTTGAAGAGGCGACCCGGTTAAAGATGACACCGGCAATAGTGACTGCTCCCTTTCCAAAGGATCTGAACCCCTCAACAACTGCGCCTGCGCTCTCGGCCATGCCGTAGCCGTCTACAACAAGAACAACGGAAAGACCCAGCACAGAGGCAAGACCCGCAGTGCCGCCGTCATAAAGTCCCATGACTCCTTCGACAACCGAAACGTCGGCAGCAGCGGCATGCCGCTGAAAGCAGGCTTGCACGTAGTCGTCTCCGCACATCCAGAGGTCAAGGTTTCTCGATGTCCGGCCGCAGGCCAGGCGGTGAAGACCTGTATCGATGAAGTCAGGACCGGCCTTAAACGGCTGCACAACGAGTCCCTTCTTCTTTAGTGCAGCAAGTATTCCGAGAGTGACCGTTGTCTTGCCGCATCCGCTGTGTGTGCCTGCGATGATCATCCCCTGCATAACCGCGCGACCTCCCTGATGAGCCGACTGTTTTCTTTGCGCGACCTGACAGCCACCCGGATATAGGTTTTATCCAGACCACTGAAGTTTGAACAATCCCTGACAAGAATACCTTTCCCCCTGAGCGCAGCAATTATCCGGGGAGCATTTCTGATCTGCAGCAGATAGTAGTTAGCGCTGGCGGGCAGATACCATATCCCTTTTTTTGTGAACTCCGCTGCCATAAATGATTTTTCTTCATGCAGGGTTTTTAAAGTACGCTTTTGATATGCCGTATCCCTTATCGATGCTGAGCCGGCTGCTGTTGCAAGCCTGTTAACCGTCCAGGGCTCTTTCTGTTCTCTGAATCTGTCAGCAAGTGCAGGCGCAAAAATACCATAACCAAGTCTAAGGCCTGCCAGAGCATAAAACTTGGTCAGGGATCTGAGCACTATGAGATAAGGATTACTCTCCACCTCACAGGCCACGGACTCTTCAGGACAGAAGTCAATAAAGGCCTCATCAACGACGAGATGGCATTTCAGCTTCTTCGCAGCCGCTGCAATACGCAATGCGGCATCTCTCCTTACAATTCTGCCGGTCGGATTGTTGGGATTACAGAGGAATGCGAGCCTGCTGTTCTGTTTAGCGTTCGTTGTTGTGGGTTTGGAAAGCCCTTTCATGTGTGCGATAAAGTGATCGGCATCTATATCAAACCCATTGTTTCTGTCCAGCTCATAGTGAACAACTCTTCCCGCTGAACTTACTCTGCAGGCCTTTTCATATTCCGAAAACGTTGGCGCTGTAACAAGTACCTGTTTGGGTTTCAGGACTCTCGGGATCAGATAGATGAGTTCAGTACTTCCGTTGCTGCAAATTATGGATTGAGAATTAAGTCCGAGCATACGACCTATCTGGTCGCGCAGTCCATCTGCAAAAGGTTCGGGATAGTGGCCAAGCAGTGAAACCTGTCTCGTCATTGCAAGCCTGGCAGCCTCTGGCATACCGAGAGGATTGATAGAGGCGCTGAAATCCAGGATCCTTTTTTCAGGTATACCGGTTCTGCGTGACGCAGCCTGTATGTTGCCGCCGTGGTCCATCATGGCAGAGACCTTACAAAAAGCATTCCCGCTGCAGCAGTTATCGCGAGCGTGGAACTGACAAAGACAAGTGCCATTGCCTGCCTGGAGGCGATCAGATAATCATTGCCCGGATTGTCCCCAATATAAGGCTTTTCTACGATTCTGCCGCCGTAGGTGGAAGGACCTCCAAGACGCACTCCAAGCGCTCCCGCCATGGCGGCTTCAGGTATTCCGCTGTTCGGACTCGAGTGGTTTCTTCCATCGCGCCGCATAATGGTGAAGGCCGAGACAGCCATCTGACGTTGACCCTTCCGATGTCTCAGCAAAGAGTAAATAAACGAGGCTGCAACAATAAACAGTCCGGTGAGTCTCGCCGGTATGTAATTGGCGAGGTCGTCAAGGCGCGCAGCAGCCCAGCCGAAGCGGATATAGGTGTCATTTTTATAGCCGACCATCGAATCAAGAGTATTGATAGCCTTATACGCCATGGCAAGAGGAAGTCCACCGACAGCGAGATAGAAGACCGGTGCGATGACACCGTCCGAAAGATTCTCGGCAAGGGTTTCAATCGTGGCAGCCAGTGCCCGCTCACCAGAGAGGTCGGCAGTGTCGCGCCCTACAATCATCGCGAGGTCTTTTCTTGCGGCCTCAAGGTTGCAGTCCTGAATAGCTGAGATTACAAGTCGCGCAGCATCAGTCAACCCCCTGACAGCGATTGTTGTCGAAATCAGATAGATAATGATGACCGCGCCGATAACCGGCAGGGGTCTCAGGGAAAAGCTGAGCAGAAGCCTCTGCAGCAGCCAGGTAATACCTGCTACCGGCAGGACGATTCCGGCAACCAGAAGTACCCCGGCAAATCGTTCTGTCTCCAGTTTCGCATGGCGCCGCAGAAATTGTTCAAGCTTTGTGATCGCACCGCCGATAACCCTGACCGGATGGGGGAGCCATCGCGGATCGCCGATCGCAAGGTCTGTCAGGAAGGCGCAGATGAGTTCAAGAGGGCTTATCATAATCCGAGGATCCTTTTAATAAACAACATATCTACATTTGTTCTGACCAGGTCCGCGAGCCGGTCAATCGCCCTGTCCTGATCGCGACCGTAGTCAACAGAAGCGCCCAGGGGATCGAGCCCTTTTTTCTTCCTTATTTGATCAAGTATGGATCTTCGAAAGGCGTTGTTCTCAAAAATACCATGCAGGTAGGTTCCCCAGCTGTTGCTGTTGCGCGATCCGTCAAGTCCGCGTGAATCTTCCGGCCGGGACAACCTTTTTACATTAAAGAGCCCAATCTCCCCGATACTTCTGCCCATATGAATTTCATATCCGTGGAGACGCTGCCCAGGGGCAAACTCCCCGAAGCCGTTCCAGCAATCTTCACTCATCTCTGCCTCGACCTGACAGGTCATTTTTTCAGCTTCAAACGTGGTTTCGATATTCAGGAGACCGAGGCCGTCGACCTCCCGGTGTCCACTCTCGACACCAAGGGGATCATAGATACGACTGCCTAACATCTGGTATCCTCCGCAGAGCCCAACAACCTCAATGCCTTTTGCGTGTGCACGAAGTATGCTCTGATCTATGCCGCTTTCTCTTAAATAAAGAAGGTCCTTAACTGTATTTTTGGTGCCGGGCAGAATCAGGAGATCAGCATTTTCAATATCAGCAGCGTTACGGGAATATATCAGCTCAACATCCGGCTCATGGCTGAGAGGGTCAAAGTCGTTAAAATTGGAAATATACTTGAGTCGGACAACAACCACGCGTATTGCCCCCTGCCGCCCCGTCATCCTCTTTTCTGTAAGCGCCAGTCCATCCTCCTCAGGCAGACCCAGATCAACAGCATAGGGCAATACCCCGATGACCGGTTTACCGGTCTTCCCAAAAATCATATCCAGCCCGGGATTAAGAATCTCAATATCACCGCGAAATTTATTTATGATGAATCCTTTTATATGCCTGGCGTCCCTGCCGAGCAGTTTCACTGTGCCATAGAGGGATGCAAAGACCCCGCCTTTATCAATATCCCCAACGAGCAGGACCTGTGCCTTGGCCATCTTTGCCGCCGCCATATTGACTATATCCACGCTCAGGAGATTGATTTCAGCTGGGCTTCCGGCCCCCTCCATCACAATCAGATCGTGATTCTGCGATAATCGCCTAAAAGACTCTCCGACCGATTTCCAGGCCTCCTTCTTGTATGCGTAATACTCCTGGGCCTTCATATGTCTCACGGCCTTTCCCTGAATGATCACCTGGGAACCTGTTTCTCCTGTAGGCTTCAGGAGTATGGGATTCATGTCTGTACTGGCAACCACTCGAGCGGCCTCTGCCTGGAGCGCCTGTGCCCGGCCGATCTCCCCGCCGTCACGAGTAATGTAGGAGTTGAGGGCCATATTCTGTGCCTTGAAAGGGGCAACCCGCAATCCCTCATCGCTGAATATCCTGCAGAGAGCTGCGGCAATAAGGCTTTTCCCCGCCCCGGAACCTGTCCCCTGGATCATCAAGGCCTTAGCCATTATTGTAGTCCTCGTAAGAAATATGGTTCATACATTTGACAACCGGGTATCTGTCCCAGAACTCTATGACATTCACCGCAGCATAGTCCTGTTCTATCCTGAAAATATTTTCGAGCGGGATGCCGAGTATATGACAAAGCAGCACCCTGTTTACTCCCCCGTGGGCAACAATCGCCATGCACTGTCCGGAATGACTTTCGAGAATATGGTTGAATAACGGCAGCACCCGGTCTCTGAGGTCCATGGTGCTTTCACCGCCTGGCGGACTGAACTGAAGCGGGTTGTCTGCCCAGGCATTGAACTCCTCAGGATACTGGTCCCGGATCTCGACAAAACTCATATCCTCCCATATGCCGAAGTTTCTTTCTCTCAGCTCAGGCACCCTGATAGGTTTGCGATCATAAAGTCGCGCAAGAGGCTCAGCGCTCTTTATCGCCCGACTGAGGTCAGAGCAATAAACAGCTTCGAGCATTGAAGTTCCTCCGGGCTTGACCGGTCCGTCGGTCTTCTTCTGGATATCCCTCAGGTAGCTCTTATCGCGATCAGAAGCAGTCTTTGTAAGATACTCCTGAACGAATAGCGCGGCTTTCCCGGCCTGCTCAAGACCCCTGCCAGAGAGCGCAACATCCAGGCTGCCCTTGTACCGCTTTGTCTCGCTGCCTTCTGTCTCGCCGTGCCGTATCAAAAAGAGTGTCGTAACCATACGTATGCCACCCCCAGATAGATGATTTCCGAAATCTCGGTCAGTGCACCAAAGTGATCACCGGTAAGGCCGCCGAATCTGCTCTGAAAAAATCTGACCGAAATCAGGCTGAGGAAATAGAACAAAATGAAAATAAGCATAAAGAGGCCAGGGTCTCCTGACACAAAGGTGCCTGCTGCCCCGGAGAAAAAAACTGCCAGAACAACCACCGAGCAAAGAGCAGCCATCAGCACTGACGATATCAGGAGACCCTGGATACCTGCATGTTCGATAAAGATCTTCCCGAGCCCGTCGTTTCTTGCTGACGTGCCGTGAAACATGGGAGGAACCGTGATCCATTTCGAGAATGCAGGCATGAGGAACAGAATGCCAGCTACGGCGGAAAAAGAACAATCGATAAGGAGACTTCTCATAAAAAGATATTTAAGGAGGATGACAAAGATGAGAACAACGACACCGATCGAGCCGATCGAGCTGTCCTTCATCACCAACAGTCTCTTCTCAATATCAGTCTCCTTGTTACCAGACGACTTGACAGCCAGGGCGTCTGCGGTATCCGCAAGCCCGTCCAGATCAAACCCGCCGCTACTAAATGCAAGCAGCATGACGAGTAGCCCGGCCGTAATATCCGGGGAAAATACCCTGCTGAACAGGAGCAGCACCATACACAGTCCCTGCATAGCACCGACCAGAGGGAAGAAGGCAGCAGATCTGCCGATCTCCCTGGCCGTAATATTGCCGCTTACGGAAATCGGGATGATCGTAAGAAACTGCATTGCCAGCAGGAGACTCTTCATCAGTTGATGATCTCGCCTGTCACGCCTGCGTCTCCAAACGTGGCCATCTCTTTGTATATTTTGAGGCCCGCCTCGATCAGCGTCATCGCAAGTGCAGCCCCGGTGCCTTCACCCAGTCTGAGGTTCAGATCAAGAATAGGGCTCAAGCTCATGGCCTCAAGCATTGCCCGGTGACCCTGCTCTACAGAATTATGGGCGGCAAAAAGATACTCGGATACTGTCGGACAGAGTCCATAGGCGATCAAAGCACCGGCTGTTGAAATGAAACCATCCACGACCACGGGGATTCTGTGCGCAGCTGCCCCAAGGATGAGACCGGCAATGCCGCCAATTTCGGCCCCTCCCACCTTTGCGAGGACATCGACCGCATCCTTCGGATCAGGCTGGTTAATGCGAATCCCTTCTTCGATCACCTTGATTTTTCTGGCAAGCGATTCATCCGAGATTCCTGTTCCCTTGCCCGTAACCTCTGCTACGGGTTTACCGGTGATCGTGGAAACTATGGCACTTGAAGGAGTGGTATTGCCGATGCCCATATCGCCGGTCCCGAAGATCTTATAGCCTTTTTTCGCATAGTCGCCGGCAAGTTCTATTCCGGCCTCGATACATCTGACTGCCTCATCCTGCGTCATGGCCGGTCCACGCATGAAATTCTTTGTTCCCTTTACAACCTTCATTGATGTGAGGCCTTGAAGGCCGTTGAATTCATAGTCCACACCGATGTCTATGACAACGACTTCAGCCCCTGCATGGCGGGCAAGCACATTGATACCAGCACCTCCCCTGAGAAAGTTAAAGACCATCTGGCTTGTAACTTCTCTGGGATAGGCAGAAACCCCTTCGTCTACAACGCCATGGTCGCCGGCAAAGGTAAATACTACCTTCCTGTCGAGGACAGGACTCTTGTCTTCGGTGATTGCCACAATACGCCGGGCGAATTCCTCCAGTCTTCCCAGGCTGCCAGGGGGTTTTGTCAGATTATCAAGATGCGCCTGTGCCACGACAGACCAGTCCTCGCTGACCGGACGAATTGCTGCGATTATAGAATCAATGCGGCCCATGTGTTATATCTCCTTGATTTTTATCGGGATGCCGGCTGCGACAAGATAGACCTGATCTGCAGCCGCTGCAACCCGTTGATTCAGCGTCCCTGCCAGGTCCCGGAACTTTCTGGCCAGCTCGTTTTCAGGAACGATGCCGAAGCCGACCTCGTTGGACACCGCGAACAGGGAACCGCCAACGGTTGCCATAACGGAAATAAAAGATTCCGTCGCCGCCGGGATATCCCTGTCTGCGAGCATCAGGTTCGAGAGCCAGAGAGTCAGGCAATCGATCAGGATCACGTCATGCGAATCTTTGATTTTCAGAAGAAGCCCTGGAAGGTCCAGCGGCTCTTCAAAGGTATCCCAACCGTCAGGACGCTCCTGACGATGCCTCGCTATCCGCACCTTCATTTCGTCGTCAAAGGCCTGTGCCGTTGCAATATAGGCCTTCCTGCCGGGGAGGGAGGAAGCCTGCGCCAAAGCAAAGGCGCTCTTGCCGCTCCGTGCCCCGCCTAAGACAAACACCTTCATGCCCTGGTAATTATTCACTTGGCTTTGTCGGAACCTACCATGTTCTGCTCGAACATTCCGGAAAGTATGTCGTTGGCGCAGAACTTGCCGCACATGGTGCAGGAATGGTCGCTGCCGTTGCCTCTCTTTGCTTTGATCTCACGGGCACGTTCCGGATCAATGGCGAGCGCAAACTGCGCATCCCATTTCATATCGCGGCGGGCCTTTGACATCAGCCTGTCCTTGTCTGTTTTGCCGAGCTTTATCATATCGCCGATATGCGCGGCTATTCTTGAGGCGATCACCCCTTCCCGGACATCCTCGGGATAAGGCAACCCGAGGTGCTCTGAGGGCGTCACGTAACAGATAAAGTCAGCACCGAACGACGAGGAGAGTGCTGCGCCTATGGCCGCTGTAATATGATCATATCCCGGTGCGATGTCTGTCGTTATCGGCCCGAGCATATAGAATGGCGATTCGCCGCTCATTTTCTTCTCCATGATGATGTTCGCCTCAATCTCGTTGATCGGGATATGCCCTGGTCCTTCCACCATGGTCTGGCATCCCATCTCGCGGCCGATTTCGGCGAGCTCACAGTTGATGATGAGTTCCTGTATCTGTACCCTGTCACAGGCATCGTGAATTGCCCCAGCCCGGAACCCGTTGCCAAGGCTCAGCACCGTGTCATATTTTTTCATGATCTCGACAACACGGTCAAAGTGTTCGTAGAGAGGGTTCTCCATGTTGTTATGTTCCATCCAGGCGACCATATAGGAGCCGCCCTTGGAGACAAGACCGCCGTAACGGTAATGCTGCTTGCGGAGCATCTCGACCGTCTTGCGGTTTATGCCGCAATGGATTGCCATGAAGGCAACACCTTCGGCGCACTGCTTCTCGGTGATCTCAAAAAGAAGCTCGGCCGGCATATTCACTGCAGCGCCGTATTTTTCAATGGCGATCGCAAATGCCTCGTAAAGAGGAACAGTCCCGATCGGAAGGCTGATGGCGTCCATGACCGCTTTTCTGGTTCCGGCAATATTCCCGCCGACGCTCAGGTCCATCAGGGTGTCCGCTCCGTATTGCTGGGCGATCCGTGCCTTTTCAACCTCCATGGCAATTTCAGCAATATCTGTCGAGGTGCCAATCGAAGCGTTTACCTTTGTCCTGAGCCCTTTGCCGATACCGACAATGTTCTGTTTCCTGTTCTTATTGGCGGGGATAATGATCTTTCCCGATGCTACGCGCTCACGAACCAGCTCGACCGCAATCTCTTCGGCTGCTGCAACTGCTTTGACTTCGTCGGTGGTTTCTCCCTTTAATGCTCTCTCCAGCTGTGTCATCTTTCCTCCTGCGTTTAGTAGCTATTTTTTACAAAAAAAATCCTCAAGACAATAAATGTCTTGAGGATTGCACCCTGCTTGCTTCATCCTCACCTTCTATCCGCGAGAAGGTACTTATGACGATTGGCGAATGCGTATAGCCATATCGTACTCGGATACGAATCATTCAGGCAGGTCTTCTGGCTCCCGGTTCATCCTACTCACCGGCCTTCCCGTCCGCTTGCGCAGATAGTGGCGTTTCGGCTTTCGTCCCGGTTACAGCGGCGGGACCGCTCCCGGTTTGGATTACTCCTCACGGGATTCCCTCTTATGCCTTGCGGCACCTGAAAGTTAATTTAATAAAAACACACGCTCTGAAAGTTTGTCAACATGAATTTTTAATTATGAGGTCAGACCATGATCAGTGCTCATGATTATTGCCAATTAGCAGTGAGATCTTTTCCCTGCTCTGACTCAGGACCAAGGCTGGTGCTTCGTTGCTGAGGCGGCCTTCTTGCTCAAGTGTAGAGAGACTCTGTTCGAAAACATCGACAAGTATCTGATTGACTGTCTGGTACTTCTCGTGTGAGCCGGGGGGCGAGATTGTTTTCCCGCTCCAGATACCGTCCATAACGCTGAATAAGAAGTTGGTAATCTCCCGCATAATGGCTGCCAGCTCCGCAACCGCAGCATTCTGAAAATAGGCAGTGCCTTCATAGGCTGAAGAGGCAGAGAGTTCCAGCCGGCCTGTATTCCTGAGCTCATGATAGGCATCGGTACCACCGAGGATGATCTGATGATGGTACAGAACATTGGCGGTTACCGGAAGGTTCTTGAGCAGATTATTCCGTTTTAGAAACTCAAAATTAGTACGGAGGTCCTCGATCGTTGAGTCGGGCTCAAACATAATAAAACCGACATTCGGTTCGATGCCGTGCTTTCTGAGAATCCTGAGGGCCTCCTCATTTTCCGCGACGGTTGTCATTTTATTCATGCGCTGCAACGCCTCGTTCCTGCCGCTCTCGAGTCCGATGAGAATATGGCGGAGACCTGCCCTGACAAGCGCTTCAATCGTCTCATCCCTGATGTCATTGACCCTGCCCTCAATGCCGAAGAGTATGTTGCGCGGCTTCAGAAGCTCTGCGATCTTCATCGCGCGTTCCTGTCCCCTCTGTCCGGGACCGAAAAAATTTGGGTCGGTAAAATAAAAATCCCGTGCCCCGCGCTCCTGGATGATTGCGTCAATCTCTGCAATAATATTTTCAGGGCTCCGGAACCTCCAGGGCATTCCCTTGCCATAGAAGGTGTTGATATAACAGAAGGTGCATCGGCCGTAGCATCCTCTGCTGCCAAGGATATTCACCTCGCCAATCCGGTAGAGTGCCTCTGTCCGAAGCGGAAATGGAATAGAGTCAAGATCAGCAACTGGCTTCTGGGGGATGAGGACAACATCCCCTGAACCGGAGCGGGCTGCTATTCCCGGTATCTGTCGGAGTATGCCCTGTCCCTCCTGACAGCGGGCAAGGCCGGCGAAGGGCACTTCCGGTTCACCGACGGCTACGGCGTCGATGGAGATACAGTCGTGCAGTATCTGCGCATGCGAGATGGTGGGGTAAAAACCATACGCAATGATAAGGGGTGCAAGGCCTTCCTTCCTGAGTTCACCAAGAAACCGGTAGAGCTTTTCGTCGCCTTTCCAGTGATAGACCATATGCACGCCGAGGATATCGGGTTTTGCAGTCCTGATCGTCTCATGTATCGAAGCCCAGGAAAGCCGGTCAAGGTATCCTTCGATAATCCGGACCTCGTGCCCCTCTTTGGCAAGCACAGCTCCGGCATACCCGGAAAGCAGGCATGAGGAGAGAGGCGTATTTGCAATATCATTGCACCGCTCCATGGTGATGGAGCGCGGATGCTCCAGAAGAACAACCTTCAAGACAGACCCTCCCAGGAAAAGATATTTCTGATGTAGTGCATTGTTTCGAGCTTATACCGGAGCGATTCGAAGGGAGCCGGATTATAATACGTTGGATAGAGAAGGTCGGTATTGGGGCCGATAACGCCGTCTCTTCGGGCAATTTCTTCAATCCGCGTGCCGGGATGTATCCTGATATTATTCAGCACGATCGTACCAAGGTTCCGTTTGGCAGCATGAAGATCATACAGGCGGTCGAAGAGTCTGATGCCCTTCTCTGCGGTCTCCTTCGTCTCGCCGGGAACGTTCACCATAAAGTGATAGACCGTGATAACGTCGGTTTTTGAAACTAACCTGGCCGCTTTCAGAATATCCTCTTCTCCCGTCCCTTTGCCGAGCATCTCGAGCGCCTCCCCGCAGTAACCGTCGGGTGAAAAAGAAAAACATTCGCAACCGGCTTTTACATACAGTGAGACATTTTTTCCAGTCAGCAGGTTTTCGCGCATGAACCCATCCCAGCGGATCAACAGCTTTCTTCTGAGAATCTCTCTGCATATATCTTCGAGATGCCCTCCGGGGATATTCACCACCGGATCGGTAAAATGAAAGCTCTCGATGCCGTATTCCTTCTGGAGGAATTCCATTTCGTCCACGACCGAATGCGGAAGTCTGCACCGCAGCTTTGTCCCCTGGAGCTTCGGGTAAACACAGTAGGCGCATTTATACGGACAGCCCCGCTTTGTTTCAATACCGATTGCCGGGACATAGGTGTTGATATCAAGGTATTGCGCCGGATCAAGCAGCGTGCGATCTGGTGCTTCGTAGCGCGACATATCATATTCGCGGGACGGCGGCGTTATGATTATCCCGTCTCCCTTACGCCTGCAGAGACCTTTCAGAGACGGCGGATTATCAAGGGAGGAGAGCAGGGCCGGAAAGGATTCTTCTGCCTCGCCGATAATGCCATAGCTGATCTCCGGGAGTGCCTGCATCAGGCGTTCGGGAAAAAGCGAAAACCCTGTGCCGCCTGCAATGATACGCGTCTTTGGACAGATCGCCGCTACCATGCGGACAGCGGCGATAAAGGGAGGGATGAGCGACGAGGCCTTATTGCCGAGAGGATCGATATTTCTGAGAGAAATCCCCGCGACGTCAGGATTGAACTCGACCAGCTTCTCCCTTAGGGCCCGAAAGGGATCAGGGTGTATGTTCAGGTCTATGAGTGCAACCTCATCTCCCGGCCCCGTAAGCAGACCGGCAAGCGAGACAAGACCGATCGGATATACCTTTTCCGCACTCATGCCTTCTACGGACAGCGATTGTATCAGAAGTATGCGCATCGTATCTTCATTAGCTCATTCGATAAGAAGAAGGCCGAAATATTTTACAAAGTCTGTCTTGTCATCAAGCGTTCTCAGAGATAGGCCGGCAGCTCGAACAGTCTTATAGACATCGATGCCGGCACCTTCCATTGAGGGGCGTGCGTCTTTTCTGTTGCAGCAGTCTTTATCAGCTGAGCAGGTTTTGCAGAGGGTGCAGGGGCCGGCCCAGTAGGCAAGGGCCCGGTGAAAGCCGAGCAGAAACGCCTCCCGCTCTGCCTGCAGCACCTTACGCTGGAAATCCTGTGTCGGGGGCTCCCCCTGAATGATAAGAGCGGTACGGTAGCCCGCTAGCACCTTCCGTGTGTGCTCCGGCTGAGGGGCATGCGGAGGGCAGTGGGGACTACCGTAGTAACCACATCCGAATTTGCATTTGAGTTCCGGCCACTCTGAAACATTGATCTGCTCTGCAGAAATCAGCCTGCAGTCCGAGAACCCCATTTGCAGCAGCCTCGACATGAGAAGCTGCGTTGAGTCCTGCCTGAGGCGTAAGAGCATATCAGGATTGCGCGTGCTGATAATAACTGCAGTATCGGTCTTGAGCGGAAGCAAGCCCGTATGAATCAGGCCTGCTTCCGCTAATTTTTCCTCTACCACAGAAGAACGAAAGACCCTTCCGTTATACGTGTTGATGAACATATTGAGATCAAAGAGGGCCGCCTTGGACGAAAAATGATCGAGAAAAAAATCGTGGATGATCAGAAGCCCGTCCTGTTTGAGGTACGCCGCGGCTTGAGTAATAAGATGAGGCAGTTCTGCCTCGGAGAAGGCGTGGACAATATTAGAAAGCATAATGATGTCATACCGTGTTTCTCCAAGGGGCCAGGCCTCAAGAACATTTGCAGCCACAAAGGACATCCTTGCTGCAAGACCTTCCTCCTGCATTCTTTCTTTGGAGATCCCGAGCACCTCAGGGAGATCAACGAGGCAGGCTTTAAGCAATGGAAAACGATCGAGGAAAACCGAGGCAAGTGCCCCTGATCCCGACCCGATATCGAGCAGATCGCCGCTGATGTCAAGCCCCTCAAAAAAAGGCATCATCTCACGGGCCTTCACCCTGGCACAACAGGCCATGGCATCGGTATACCGTGTGATGCGATTCATCCGCACTGCGGGGTCTTCAACTTCCTTGCCACTTCCGGGGCCGTATCCGATCCTGCCTCCGGACTTAAGACTGGGGATAAGCGTTTTCCAGTTCTGCGAAAGCTCTTTTCTCCATAGAATTGAGCCGCCAAAATATTCCTGTTTTCCGGAAACGAGGTATTGATTCGCAATGGAAGTATTGCAGTATCTGTCTCCGTGTTTCACCACAAGGCCGATGGTTGTGAGAGCATGAAGAAAGCGGGAAAGCCCTTCCCCGCCCATATCAAGGCTTTCAGCCAGCTCATCAAGCAATTTCCCATCTTCTCCAATTACCGTAAAAATATCTAACTCAACCGCGGCAAAGAGCATATCGGAATACCAGTAGCCGGTTGCGAGATCTTCAAGATACTGGGGAGAGCTATCCTGCGGATCAGGCGAAAAAAAAGTTGTCTGTCGCATCATATTGGTTTTTCATTCCTAATCTTGTTTGCAAAAAAAATCCTCAAGACACTAATGTCTTGAGGATTGCACCCTGCTTGCTTCATCCTCACCTTCCATCCGCGGGAAGGTACGTATTACGGGCGGCAACTACTCATCGCCATACCGTGGTCGGATATCATTCAGGCAGGTCTTCTGGCTCTCCCGACCCTTGCCAGCCTTCCCATCCCGGTGACCGGGACAGTGGCGTACTGTCAGCAAAGATGTCTACTCCTACAAACCCGGAGTCGGGATTACAGCGGCGGGACCGCTCCCGGTTTGGATTGCTCCTCACGGGATTCCCTCTTATGCCTTACGGCACCTGAAAGTTAATCTAATTAAAGACGATCAAGAATAAGTTTGTCAATAGTGCGTATATCATTTCGTATCGATTTCTATCTGAGGCAACGGGTAGGGGCAGTGTGTGCTTGAAGTAAAACATATCGCTGACATCCAATGCCAACTAAGTTACGTTTTCAATGGACACCGGGGCAATACCCATTATTTCCAAATTGTTATATTTCCACAGAAATTGAAAATAGCTATAGCCGGGGATAAGATTAAATGTTTCCCGCATCCGTATCGGGACGGTAATTTTGAACACTCTAAGGAGCAACCGAAAGCAAGCTTGAGCCTCAATGTTTTAACTGCCGCTTCCGAGCTTTATTGTTCTCGTACTTAATTAGGCAAGCACTATTGATGCTGATCAAAAATCTCCTCAAACAGGGGAGCGATCTCTTTAAAGGCCTTCAGTACCTCCGGATCGAAATGTTCCGGCAAGGTCCTTCCGTCACCCTCGGTTATGATTCTGAACGTCTTTTGGTGGTCAAAGGCGGGCTTGTAGGGCCTTTGACACCTCAGGGCATCATACTGGTCGACGAGCATGACTATTCTTCCCTCAACCGGGATTTCCTCTCTTTTGAGCCCTCGGGGATATCCCCTGCCATCCCACCGCTCGTGATGATTTAGTGCGATGGAAGCAGTCATCTGAATTCTGGTATGCGTCGAGCCGGAGAGTATCTTCTCTCCGATAACGGTATGCGTCTTCATGATCTCAAATTCGTCTCTGTCAAGAGGTCCCGGTTTCAGCAGTATACTGTCCGGAATCCCGATCTTTCCTATGTCATGCAACTGGCTCGCAAAGGTTATCGTCTCGATAAAGTCTATCGGCATATCCATCACCTCTGCTATCTTGTTGGAATAATACCCTATCCTCGATATATGTCCGCCGGTGTCCGTGTCCCGGAATTCGGCAGCCATTGTTAACTTCTGGACCATCTCGTTACTCATGTTTCGAAGGTCCTGCGTCCTTTCACGAACCTCCCTCTCAAGTATCTGGTTATGCCTCAGCATAAAGTCTCCAGATGCCTTGATCGCCAGAAGATTTTTTACCCGAATAGCCAGTTCTGCCTGATCAATAGGCTTGGATAGAAACTCGTTAGCGCCGGCTTTAAGACCCAACAACTTCGATTCCCGGTCATGAAGAGCCGTCACCATGACTACCGGTATGTTTTTTGTTTCAGGGTCCGCTTTAATGAGCCTGCATGCCTCATACCCATTCATAACCGGCATCATGATATCAAGGACGATAAGGTCCGGCCTGTAATCCTTGGCCTTCTGCACCGCCTCCCTGCCATTAAGCGCCGTGTTTACATCATATCCAAAAGATACAAGCCAGCTAATAAGCACTCTGAGGTTGGATTCTTCATCATCGACTATAAGGATCTTTTCACTCATCTGTCTAAAACCTCCCGCACCTTTTTTAAAAGGTCTTTCGGCGGGACAGGTTTATGAATGAAGTCAAAGCCCAATTCTGTAATTTTCTGAGCTGTCATCAAATCAACCGTATATCCGCTCGTAAAGAGTATCTTTGACCGGGGACTCATTCCTTTGATCACCTCACTGACTTCTTTTCCGTTTTTCTTCGGCATAATCATATCAAGTATGGCAAGGTGTATCTTGTCGCTGTTTTCCATGAACCGCGCGATTGCCTCTTCCCCGTCTTCCGCGGCAATAACATGGTAGCCGAATGACTCCAGGACAATTTTTGTCAAATTTCTTGCAGAGATGTCGTCCTCTGCCAGGAGGATGGTCTCATTTCCTCCTTGGACAGAGATCTCGGTCTCTGTCTTCCCGCCGTTGTCTGCCGTTTCGTCAACGAGCGGCAGATAAATTTTGAATAAGGTGCCTTTTCCCAATTCACTGTAGACATTGATGTATCCGCTATGCTGCTTTATGATTCCGTAGGAGATCGCAAGCCCGAGCCCTGTTCCTTCTCCAATATTTTTCGTGGTAAAAAATGGCTCGAATATCTTCTTCTGGGTTTCTGAATCCATGCCGCACCCTGTATCAGCAACCGTTATAATTGCATACTCCCCGGGCTCTCCAAAGCCGTATTCTGCAACATAGTCATCATCCACTTCCTCAACTCCCGTGCCGATCGTCAGCCTTCCGCCCTCCGGCATTGCGTCGCGGGCATTTGTGGTTATGTTCATCAGCACCTGTTCTATCTGTCCGACATCGGCCATTACGTGCAGTTGCCGGCCTGCAAGATCCAGATTAAATTCAATATTCTCTCTGATAATCCGAACGAGCATTTTCTGGATGGCCAGGATAGTCTCATTGATATCAATGGGTTTTATATCGACAACCTGTTTTCTGCTGAAGACAAGCAGTTGTTTGGTGAGATTCGTTGCCCGTTCGGCGGCAGCAAGTATCTCATCCACCTGGCTTCTTAATGGATTGTCAGCCAACAGCCCGTCCCGAACCATGCTGCCATATCCCATTATCACATTAAGCATGTTATTGAAATCGTGCGCAATGCCCCCTGCCAGGGTCCCGATGGCCTCCATCTTCTGGGAGTGCCGCAGTTGGGCTTCGAGCATTTTTTTATAAGTGACGTCCCTCAGAATCCCCTCCATGCCAAGGAACGTCCCTTTTTCATCCTCTTTTAACGTGCTTGATGTTTCAAGCTCCACGGGTTCCCCGTTTTTCTTCTTGAGCCCCATATGGTACCCACTCACCGATTTCTTAATCTTCAGCTCCGACCTGAAGACATCTCTGTCCTTGGGATCTCTCCAGTATTCCAGACCCTTTCTGCCGATTATCTCATCGGGACTTCCGTAGCCGAACATCTCTGCCCCCGAAGGATTCATAAGAATAAACGTACCGTCAGCATCCATTTGATAGATCCCATCGAGGGTAGAGTCAAACAGGTCTTTGTATTTCTTTTCGACCTTCCTCAACTCCTCGTGTGATCGCTTGAGTTCGGTGATATCACGGGCCACGGCTACCATATAATCTCTTTTCTCAAAGGCTATATACTTAACATTTACCTCTACCGGATATGTCGTACCATTCTTTCTTCTATGCCTGCCCTCCAGGAACATGTGCCCCTCATTTTTGACAGTATCGACCTGTGCCTCCCATGAAAAAGCGTCGGAGATGACGATATCGTCAATATCCGAGACCGCCATTTTAAGGAGTTCTTCCCGATCATACCCGAGATTGGTGCATGCCGTGGCATTTATGTCCAAATAACGGCCAGTTGCGGGATCTACAACAAAGATTTCGTCCTTTGCCTGATTGAGCAGGTTTTTGAATAGTCTTAACTCATCGTCCGCCTTTTTGTGTTCTGTAATGTCCCTCCCATAAACGTTTAAATATTGAGCACTCCTGATACAAACCATAGTTAATGAGAATATCGCATCGCCGCATACAACCTCGACTTCTTTACTCAAACCCGAACTGCAAACATCCACGACAGTGCCTGCGATGTCGACAGGCACCTTCTGGCCGAGTTCGCTGTTCCAAAGCTTTCTCAAGGGAGAACTGGCCGAGTTCGCATAGATGATAGTGCCATCAAATGAAAATCTTAGCACAGGGGCCGGATCTTCTTCCGGAAACCTTGCTACATTCGCGATCGCTTCTTCGGTCTGCTTTCGCTCGGTGATGTTATCAAATACGGCGATAAAATGTTCTTTTTCAGGACGATAGACCGAGATATCCAACCAACCGCCGAAAGACGCTGAATAAATCTCAAATCTCTCCGGCTTGCCGGTCAACACCACCCTGCCGTAAATCTCGAATAACTCGGGATAAGCTGCTTGTATGCCTGGAATCATATCACCAATTTTTTTACCGATAACATTTTTCAATCCCGTTAATTTTTCAAAAGCTCCGTTCACGTCGAGATAGACAAAGTCCGTCGGCCGATCGTTCTCAAAAAACATTCTGCAATAGGCGAATCCTTCCAGCATATTCTCGAATAACAATCGATACCGAGCTTCACTTTTCTGGAGGGCTACCCTGGCCTCCTCCCGCTCCTCCAGTATTTTCATGGGATTGACAACCCAATAAACAATGAGAATCGACGCCGCAACACATAATAGGAGGGTATCCGTCAGATCTATGAAAAGAGGGGTCATCCATGTTTCAATGCGTATCAATCTAAAGATCGTCATGATAAGCAGTTCGGTGCATCCAATGGACGCCAGCAACTTTAGACCGATGCGGAAATGCGCGTTAGTCGATTTTTCAGTCAAACTCTTTACCCCCTTTCAAATTAAACCGTTCTAACAGGTTGTTGAAAAACTCCACATAAAATGGCACATACCATGCATATAGAAGGAAGCAGACATTATCCGAGAGGAGAGCGGGCGAACTATATGCGTGGAGATGATAAGAAGAGCGAAGGAATG